>Ga0209530_1000287_pt1 | contig 40893 bp, 40 predicted proteins | sample BlaSpr_A8_Ref_O1_FD_187987 | JGI IMG/M metagenome (GOLD analysis project Ga0209530, IMG submission 187987) | Forest soil microbial communities from Thunder Bay, Ontario, Canada - Black Spruce, Ontario site 2_A8_Ref_O1 (SPAdes) (version 2) | ecosystem: Environmental > Terrestrial > Soil > Boreal...
TCGACCTGCTGCGTCCGGTCCTGCTCGAGCCGGTGCAGATTCAGACCTCGGTGCAGCGCGAAGGTCGGCGCATCAAGCTTGTCGACGGCACGCTGGTACAGAACGGAAAGACCGTCGCGCGGGCCAGCGCGCTTTTCCTGCGACGAGGCGATCATCCTGATGGCGAGGTGTGGTCCACTCCGGTGCGGATGCCACCCCTTCCCGCCGACGCGGACGACTTCGGAGCAGATGCGCCGTTTTTCATCTGGGGCTACGGCGCCAACCCCCAGAAGGGAGCGCGCGGCATGGCCGAGTGGGAACAGTCCGACTCCCAGAAGTTCGCATGGACGCGGCTTTTCCGTCCGATGGTTCAAGGCCACCCGCTCACACCGTTGGTTCGCCTGGCATTCGTCGGCGATATCACGAGTTCGCTCACCCATTGGGGCAGTGGTGGATTGCGCTACATCAACGCCGACTACACCGTCACCGCGAGCCGACTGCCCGACGGTGAATACCTCGGGCTGGCAGCCCAGAGCCACTACGGCACGGCCGGTGTGGCCACCGGCACCGCGACCCTGTTCGACCGGCACGGGCCGATCGGCACCAGCTCGGCGTTGGCCCTGGCCCAGCCCTCCGACGCGTTCAAGCCGACCTATCGCTAACCCATCAACTGAGCCGCGACCGTCGCGCCGAGTTCCCAGCACGATTCGAGGTCGCCCTTGCTTGGCTTCCCCGAAACCACCACGGTTTCCGCGGCTTTCGTCCAACCCAGCCCGGTCGTGATGGCCGTGACGCCCCGCTCGGCGCCCTCGGTGCCCTGGTTGCCGTGCAGGTACAGGCCGAACGGTCGCCCACGTGTCGCATCGAGGCACGGGTAGTAGCAGACGTCGAACGCGTGCTTGAGAGCTCCACTCATATAACCCAGGTTGGCCGGGGTTCCGAGTAGGTAGCCGTCCGCCTCGAGCATGTCGGTTGGTGAGACAGTGAGGGCCGGTCGCCGCACGACCTCCACGCCCTCGATCTCGGGGTTGGTGGCACCAGACACGACGGCTTCGAACATCTCCTGCGTGTGCGGAGACGGCGTGTGGTGGACGATCAGCAATGTCTTGCTCACTGGCGGCCCTGCAACTCGACAGCGGTCTTCATAGCTTGCCGCGCACGGCGGCGATCACCCGCATAGTCGTAGGCCCGCGCCAACCGGTACCACCGTCGCCAGTCGTCGGGCTCGCCTTCCACCTCGGTACGCACGGTAGCGAACAGCGCATCGGCCGCGTCCCGCTGAATGCGGCCCGACGGCCGTCGCGGGAGCTCGCTCGCGTCGAGTTCCATTGCGTCTTCGGCGATCAGACGGGCCAGCTTCTGGTGGGCGAATCCGGCCCGCAGGGTAGCGATCATCGCCCACAGCCCGATGACAGGCATGATCAGCACCGCCAGTCCCAGCCCCACGGCGGCGGCCCTGCCCGAAGCGATCATCGCGGCAGCCAACCGGCCCAGCAGCACGAAGTACGCCAGCATCGCAACGCACATCAACGCGATGAGCAATTGGATGCGCAGGGTGCGGGCCGTGTCGTTGATGTGCACGCGGCTCACTGCAGGTTGAGCAAGGGCTCAAGGCCCACCGTCAGCCCGGGGCGTTCCCGGATGCGGCGCACCGCCAACAGCACGCCCGGCACGAACGAAGTGCGGTCCAGGCTGTCATGGCGGATCGTCAACGTCTCCCCTTCGGTTCCGAACAGGATCTCCTGGTGGGCGACGAGCCCGGCCAACCGCACCGAGTGCACCGGGATGCCGTCGACGTCGGCGCCGCGAGCACCGGGCAGGCTGGTGCTGGTGGCATCGGGGTTGGGCGGCAGGCCTTTTCGAGCTTCGGAGATCAGCTTCGCGGTGCGCGCCGCTGTGCCCGACGGGGCGTCGGCCTTGTGTGGGTGATGCAGCTCGATGACTTCCGCAGAGTCGAAGAAGGGCGCGGCCTGCTTCGCGAAATGCATGGACAGCACCGCCCCGATCGCGAAGTTCGGCGCGATCAGCACCGACGTATTGGGGTTATCGGCCAGCCACGACTCCACCTTCTGCAGGCGCTCGGCAGTGAAGCCGGTGGTGCCGACCACAGCGTGAATTCCATTGCCGATGAGGAACTCCAGGTTGCCCATCACCACGTCTGGGTGGGTGAAGTCGATGACGACCTCGGTGTTGCCCTCGGTCAGCAGGCTCAGCGAATCGCCGGCGTCCACTTCCGCAGAAAGGGTCAGGTCTTCGGCGGCCTGCACGGCCCCCACCATCGTCGACCCGACTTTGCCTTTGGCTCCTAACACGGCTACCCGCATGGTCTTCACCCTAGACCGGACCGTTGGGCTGGCTTTGTCCACAGTTGGGCATTTATCCACAGAGGCTGCCTTTTCCGTGGCTGGTATGGGTCATATTCGAATACGATTCGAATATGTGTTCGATCCGCGTTCCGGCAGATGTGACTGCCAAACTCGACGCACTCGATGCGGCCGTGACAGCCATTGGTGCGCTGAGCTTCGACAGGCTTGAGGCCCCTGTCCGACTACAGGTGCTGGAGCGACTGGAAACCTCGCGCCGACGTCAGATTGCGCTGGGTCACGACGTGATCGCGGGCCTCGCGAAAGAGGATCCCGCTGTAGTCGGCGGCCCGATCCCCAAAGTGATCGCCGACTGGCTGCGGATCAGCTATGCCGAGGCCCGCCGTCGGCTCGGAGATGTCGGGCAACTGTTACCGCGAGTAACACTCACCGGCCAGGAGCTTCCACCGGAATTGCCCGCCACAGCCCAGGTGTGGCGAGACGGCATGCTGGACGGCCAGCACCTAAGAGTGATTCAGACATTTATTCGCGACCTGCCGGAAACCACACCGGTCGACACGGTCGAAAACGCCGAACGATTTCTGGCTCAGCAGGCGCTGAAATTGCGTCCCGACCAGCTGGAAAAGGTCGCGCACCAATGCGCACTGCGGATCAACCCAGACGGCAAATTCTCCGACGCCGACCGCGCCCGTAAGCGCGGCTTCAGCTGGTGCGGTCAGCAGACCGACGGGATGAGTATTGGGAAGCTGATCGCATCACCGGAGTTGCGCGCCAATCTCGACGCATGGATGGCGCGCTTCGCCGCCCCAGGTATGTGCAATCCAAACGATCAAGCCCCTTGCGTCGACGGCGAACCATCGATGGACGCCGCCAGCACCGACTCTCGTACCCCTGGCCAGCGTCAACACGACGCGCTCAATGCCTTGGTCCGCGGCCAGCTTGGTGATCCAAAACTCGGCGTGCACAACGGGTTGCCGGTGACCGTTATCGTGTCGACCACGCTGCAAGAGCTGACTTCGGGCACTGGTCGGGCGGTGACCGGCGGCGGGACGTTGCTGCCGATGAGGGATGTGATCCGGATGGCCAGCCACGCATACCACTACCTGGCAGTGTTCGACGACCATCAAAGTCGCCCGCTGTATCTCGGCCGGTCCCGCCGAGTGGCTTCACCGGATCAGCGGGTAGTCCTCTATGCGACGGATCGCGGCTGTACACACCCGGGGTGCGACGTACCCGGCTACTGGTGTGAAGTCCACCATATGGACGAGTGGGCTACCGGCGGCTTGACAGATATCAACAAGCTCACCTTGACCTGCATACCCGAGCACAAGTTGGCCGAAAAGGGCTGGCGAGCAAGGAGACTTCCCAATGGCCGCACCGAGTGGGTCCCGCCGCCGCGATTTGACCGCGGCGCACGCACCAACGACTACCACCACCCGGAACGGTTGTTCGGCGACGAGGAGCGGGCGGGCCCCTAACGGCAAGCCGCCACGCTAAGGGCGCCATGTCTCTAGGCTTAGACGAGATGATGGAGGCGCTACCGGCGGAGGTGCTCACGTGAAGCCCCGCGACGTCAGGATCCGAGAAGCTAAGCCGACCGATTTCGCGAAAGTCGCAGAGATGCACTATCCGGTTTGGCGACAGTCCTGGACCGGAATGCTGGCGGATTACATGCTCGACATACTCGCCACGCCGACGCGCTGGGCCACCGAGACTTACCCAGAAAATCTCAGGCCGCCTGGATGGGCCATGTGGATCGCCGAGTCCGGCGGACAGATACTCGGCATGTCCATCTTCGGACCGGACTCTGCAAGTCCTGAACACCTACAAATCGACGCCCTGTACACAGTCGAAGACAGCCAGCGCCGCGGCATCGGGAGCCGCCTGCTCAATAAAGCTGTGCGCTCGAATCCCTCAGGTGACGTGATCTTGTGGTGCGCAGAGAAGAACCGCAAGGCACGTCAGTTCTACGAGAAGAAAGACTTCCAACTCGATGGGCGCACCTACATTTGGAAGCCACTACCTGGTGTGACCGTGCCCCATGTGGGCTATCGGCTTTATCGATCAGCGCCTGCGAGGTGACCCTGGTCAGGCGTCGATGACCACCCGGTCGCCTTTCGCCCGCGAAACGCACACCAGCATCTCGTCATCGTCTACGACGGTGCGGCCACGGTGATCGACTTGTCCGGCAAGCACTTTGACCTTGCAGGTCCCGCAGAATCCTTGCTGGCAGGAGTACGCGGTGGTTGGATCCCGGTCGAGCATCACGTCAAGCGCCGACCGGTTCGCCGGAACGCTGAGCACCCGTCGCGACCGCGCGAGCTTGAGCTCGAAGGGAATTCCGTCGACGACAGGCGGAGGGCTAAACCGCTCGTAGTGCAGCGGTGCGTCGGCATGTTCGTCACGCGCTATGCGCACCGCTTCCAGCATGGCGGTCGGTCCGCACACGTAGACAGCCGTCGTCGGCCCGGCGCCGGCCAGTAGATCATTGACGGTTGCCAAGCGGCCCTGTTCGTCGTCGACCCACACCGTTACCCGGCCCGGCGCTACCGACATCACCTCGTCCAACAGGGGCATGTGTTCGCGGCTGTTACCGGCATAGATTGCACGCCAGTTTATTCCGCGCTGTTGGGCGACCCGAACCATCGGCAGAATCGGGGTCACCCCTATGCCGCCGATCACGAACAACACGTCATGCTCAGCCGTGCCGAGATAGAACGCGTTCCGAGGTCCTTCGAACAACAGGGTGTCACCCACGTCGAAAGCGTCATGCATCTCTATCGAGCCGCCGCCGCCATCGGCCATCCGGCGGATGGCAATGCGGTAGTCCGTACGCCGCCCGGGCGAACCGCACAGCGAATACTGCCGGCGTCGGCCCGAGGGCAGCTGAACGTCGATGTGGCCGCCGGGCTTCCAGGACGGGAGCAATTCGCCGTCGGGGTCGGCCAACGTCAATGCGACCACGTCGGGGGCGACGAGTTCGCGTTTGGTAACAACCGCCGATTGCGTCCGCCGCACCGGCTTCACCCACGACGGCTCCCACCGCGACGCTGAGGCGAATCCTTCGAACAACAGCCGGATACCCCACAACACCACGCCCAGACGATCGCGGTCGCGCCGACCATAGAGGTCGGCGGGCCTACTGGCCCAAATGCTCTCCGGCACGGTCATATCCCCCAGATGCCCCACAAATGCCCCCCCAAAAAAAATGGCCTACGTCTGCCGAATGTCGATGCGCGCCAACAGCCGGTTCATCGACGGAGGTCAGTGAGACGCCCGCGCGGCAGGTGAGACGGCCAGATAATCGACCGCCAGCCCCAGCCCGCCCAGTTGTGACGGGTGAAAACCCGGCCGGTAGTAATCACCGACAACCCGCACGAATCGCAGCGGTCGGGGCACCAAACCTCGGCGTGCCGCCCGGAGGTAGTCGCGCCAGCGCGGCTTGGTTCCGGGCGGCAGGTGCGGATCCACCGAGTACAGGAACCGCACTCCGCGAATCCACAACAGCAGCATGGCCGGCGTGACGACCAGCTGGGCGCGCACCTGCCGCCAATACCCGGCCCGCAGGTGCTTCATGGTGTCGAAGGCCACCGCCTTGTGTTCGACTTCTTCGGCGCCGTGCCAGCGCAGCATGTCCAGCATCACGCGATCGGTACCGATGGCGTCGTGCGCCGGAGAGTGCAGAATCCACTCGCCCAAAATGGCGGTGTAGTGCTCGATTGCCGACACGAACGAGACCTGCTCAAGCAGCCAGCTGTGCTGTTGTCGCGGACTCCACCGGGGCCGCTCCCCCAGCAGCTTGTCGAATAGCCACTTGATCTGGTCGGTGTAAGGCGTCACGTCGACGCGCTGAGCGGCGAAGTGGGCGAGCACCCCCGAGTGCGCTTGGGAATGCACGGCCTCTTGGCCGATGAAGCCCTGTACATCCAGCCGCAGCTGATCATCTTTGATCAAAGGCAACGTCTTTTTAAACACCTCGACGAAAAACTCTTCGCCGGCGGGCAACAAGAGGTGCAGCACGTTGAGGACGTGAGTGGCAAACGGCTCGTTGGGCACATAGTGAAACGGCAGCTTCGCCCAGTCGAACTCGACATCACGCGCCTCGAGGACCAGGCGCTCATGGTCGAGAGATGCGTCATGCGGACCCGCCGCTCGGTCGTCGACGGTGAACATCGTTGGCCCCCTACCTCGGCGTTTACACCGATCGATCAAATGTCGCCTCGGTGGACGTCGCGCGCTGACAAGTATAGTTATGCGACGCGGGCAGGTGAAGAACCGGTGACGGCGCGACCGCGGCTCGTCATCGCATGTGGCCGGTCTAGATTGGCGCCGCCCCCCGCAGATGCTCGAAGATCAGTGACGTCTGAGTCCCCGCGACATCGGTGTCGGCATTGAGGTTCTCGACCACGAACGAGCGCAGGTCCTCGGTGTCGCGGGCGGCGACGTGCAGGATGAAATCATCAGCGCCGGCAAGGAAATACACATCCATCACCTGCCGCCTGCGACGGATCTGCTGTATGAAGCTGCGGATCTTGCCTCGCGCGCTGGACTGCAGCGTAACCGAGATCATCGCCTGCAACGGCGATCCCACTGCCACCGGGTCGATGTCGGTGTAGAACCCGCGGATGACACCGAGGTCCACCAACCGCCGAACGCGGCCATGACACGTCGACGGTGCAATCCCGACCGCCTCGGCGAGCGCGTTGTTGGTGATACGCGCATCGTCGTGCAGCAAGCTCAGGATTCTGCGATCCACCTCATCGAGATCAGCGGGTCGAACATCCTTCGGCGGGTCAGCTGGCCGTCTTGCCGTTTCCGTTGATCTATCGGTCATACAGGCATCATATTGAATTATCATCAGTATGTTTGCTGTTCGATCGAACGTTCTTCACACTTGAGGCATAACGTCACTGTTCTCGCGCCAGGGGGCGAATATGCGAGTTGGCATTCCGACCGAGACCAAAAACAACGAATTCAGAGTCGCCATCACCCCGGCCGGGGTCGCCGCATTGACGCACCGCGGCCACGAAGTGCTGATCCAAGCAGGTGCCGGAGAAGGCTCAGCAATCACCGACGCGGATTTCAAGGCGGCGGGCGCTCAAATGATCAGCACCGCCGAACAGGTGTGGTCCACCGCCGACCTGCTGCTCAAGGTCAAAGAACCGCTGCCGGCAGAATATGGACTCCTGCAACGCGGTCAGACCCTGTTCACTTACCTGCACTTAGCCGCTTCGCGTCCTTGCACCGATGCACTATTAGCTTCTGGCACAACATCAATCGCCTACGAGACCGTTCAGTCCGCCGACGGCGCACTTCCATTGCTCGCCCCGATGAGCGAGGTTGCCGGGCGACTTTCGGCTCAGGTCGGGGCCTATCACCTGATGCGGACCCACGGCGGGCGCGGCGTGCTGATGGGCGGGGTGCCTGGCGTCGAGCCCGCTGACGTCGTGGTGATCGGCGGCGGCACCGCGGGCTACAACGCCGCCCGGGTGGCCAGCGGGATGGGCGCGGCGGTCACCGTTTTCGACGTCAACTCCAACAGACTTCGCGAGCTGGACTCGGAGTTCGGCGTCGGCATCCGCACCCGCTACTCGTCGGCGTACGAGCTCGAAGACGCTGCGAAAGGTGCCGACCTGGTGATCGGGGCCGTTCTGGTGCCAGGCGCCAAAGCGCCCAGGTTGATCTCGAATTCGGTTGTCGCACAGATGAAACCAGGTGCGGTGTTGGTCGATATCGCCATCGACCAGGGCGGCTGCTTCGAAGATTCGCGGCCGACCACGCACGATGACCCGACATTCGCCGTGCACGACACGCTGTTCTACTGCGTGGCCAACATGCCCAGTGCGGTGCCCAAGACGTCGACCTTCGCGTTGACCAATGCGACGATGCCGTATGTGCTCAAGCTCGCCGATCACGGCTGGCACGCAGCATGCCGTTCGGATCCCGCCCTCGCACACGGTCTTTCAACCCACGATGGCGCACTGCTGTCTGAACAGGTGGCCACCGACTTGGGCTTGCCGTACACCGAACCGGCGGCCGTGCTGGCCTGAAGCCTGCCTACGGCCTGCGAGGCTGTAGGTTCAAGCTGGTGATTACCGGAGCCTTCCTCGCCGAAGCGGCTTCGGTGGTGGATAACAAACTCAACGTGTCGGGCGGCGTGCTGTCCAGATACATGGTCGATCCTGACCGGTCAGCCCGGCTTCTGCTTGTGGTGTTGACGCAGGTTGAGACGGATAATCCGGTCCGCCGGATTGATGTCGAGATCAGGCCTCCGACGGGTGATGAGCCGCTACACATGGACTACGAGCTGCCAGAAGCCGCCGCTGGTGCCGAAATCGGATTCGCTTTTTTCGGGATCGAGGTAGTCCTGCCTTTTGATGGCCGTTGGGTGATTGTGGTGACTGGCGGTGCTGGAGTGGTATCGCTTCCGCTCATGGTGAGTGGCTGACGCAGCCAGCACAGCGCTAATAGGCTGCCGCGAGGCCGGCGACGATGTCCGCGGCCGGTCCGGGGCGCGCCTCCCGGAACGACGTTCCTGCCCAAAGGGTCATCCCGTTCGGGTCTTCCACGGCGGCCGCCGCCTCCCGTATCGGCAACGTCATCTGGTTGACCTCGGGATAGCCCAGCGGCGCCACGTCATCGAGTAGACGGATGAATTCGTTCTCCAAACCGCGCGCATACCGGCCCGAGAACGCACGCGTGACGATAGTGTTGCTGAAGAGTTGATTCTTCATGGCGGTGCGATGCGCGGGGTTGGTGCCGGCTTCGTCGCTGAGCAGCAGCGCGGTGCCGACCTGTGCGGCCACCGCTCCCTTGTTCAGTACGGCGGCCACGTCCTCGGCGGTGCCCAGGCCACCAGCTGCGATGAGTGGGACGTCATGCGCGCTGCGGATGCGAGCGAGCAGCTCGTGCAGCGACTCGGTGCCGGGGTTCATGTCCGGCGCGAACGTGCCGCGGTGCCCGCCGGCCGCCGGGCCCTGGACCACGAGGCTGTCCGCGCCGGCGGCGACGGCCACCCCGGCCTCGTAGGCCGACGTCACCGTGACCATCACCAACAACCCGAGTGCGCCCAACCGCCGAATCACGTCCGGCGAAGGCACGCCGAAAGTGAAGGACACCAACTCCGGGCGTACATCGGCCACCACCTCGAGCTTGCGTTCCCAGTCGTCGTCATCGCCGTGATAGGGACGACCGACCTCGACCTGGTAGTGATCGGCAAACTCTTCGAGTTCGTCCGCGTAGTAGTCCAGCTGTACCCAGTCGGCGACACTGGGTTGGGGTACAAACAGATTGACGCCAAGCGGACCGGTGGTAGCGGCACGTGCGGCGGCGATATCGTCGGCCAACCGCTCCGCGCTGACATACCCGGCGGGGATGAACCCGAGTCCGCCCGCGTTGGACACCGCCGCCGCCAACGCGGGGCTACCAATGCCACCAGCCATCGGCGCACCCACAATGGGCACCGCGATATCCCAAAAGCCCAGTACCATCGAGCTAACCAGCACCATCGGGCTAATTTACCATCGCCCGAAGTTGTTGTGGGAGCGATCGTTTCGAAGCATACGGACCGAGAACCGCAGCGCCGTAGCGCTTGGTCAGCAGGCGGCGGGCCACCGCATTGACCTGCTCCACGGTGACCTCGCCGATTTTCTGCAAGCTGTGCTCGATGCTGCGGTGCCTGCCGTAGTTCAATTCGCTGCGACCGATGCGGCTCATCCGGGAGCTGGAATCCTCCAGGCCCAGAACAAGCCCACCACGTAACGAGCCCTTGGCGATGCGGCATTCGGCTTCGGTGATGCCGTCGCGCGCCACTGATTCGAGCACCTGGCTGGTCACCCGCATGACGTCGGCGAAGCGCTCGGGCTGGCATGCCGCGTATACCGACAGCGCGCCGCTGTCTGCGAAGATGTCCACGGCGGAGTAGACCGAATAGGCCAGCCCGCGGGACTCGCGAACCTCCTGGAAAAGCCGGGAGCTCAGGCCGCCGCCCAGCGCCGTGTGCAGCACCGACAGCGCCCAGCGGTGCTCCCAGCTGCGGCCGGGCGTGCGTACGCCCAATGACACGTGGGTCTGCTCGGCGTCTCGGTTGCCCAACGACAATCGGGGACCGCCGTTCACCCGGCCGGCACCGTTGCGCGGCGCGACGGGCCGACGCCCACGGACCAGACGCGACGCGAAGTGCTCGCGCGCCAACGCGACCACGTGGTCGTGGTCGACATTGCCGGCCACGGCGACGACCATCCGTTCCGGCGTGTAGCGGCGCATATGAAACGAGTGCAGCTGAGCCCGCGTCATCGCGGACACCGATTGTGTGGTGCCGATCACCGGCCGGCCCACCGGGTGGTCGCCGAAAAGCGCGGCCAGGAACATGTCTCCCAGCGAGTCCTCCGGATCGTCGTCGCGCATGGCGATCTCCTCGAGGACGACGTCTCGTTCCAGCTCGACGTCTTCGACTGCGCAGCGACCGTTGAGCACCACATCGGCGACCAGGCCGACGGCCAGCTCCAGATCGCTGTCCAGCACGTGCGCGTAGTAGCAGGTGTGCTCCTTGGCGGTGAACGCGTTCAGCTCCCCACCGACGGCGTCCATTGCCTGCGCGATATCCACCGCCGTGCGGGTCGGTGTCGACTTGAAAAGCAAATGCTCCAGGAAGTGCGCAGCCCCGGCCACCGTGGCACCCTCATCCCGCGATCCGACGCCGACCCAGACACCGACCGACGCGGAACGCACCGCGGGCAGGTACTCGGTGACCACCCGCAGACCGCCCGGCAGTGTGGTGCGGCGCAGCGCGGCCTGGTGTTCAGGTTGCGCCTCGGCAGTCTGCTTGCCCCGCCGCAGGGCGCCCGCGCGACCGGGGCGCGCCCCGGTCGCGGCAGGGTCAGCTGCTGGCCGTCGCGGCATCGGCTGGCGCGGCCGCCAACGAACCAGCAGGAGAATCGGCTGCGGTCGCCGGGGCCACTGGGGCCGCCGTGGCGTCTTCCTCTGCCACGAGGACCAAAGAGATCTTGCCCCGTTTGTCGATATCGGCGATTTCGACCCGCAGCTTGTCGCCCACGTGTACGACATCCTCGACCTTCGCGATGCGCTTGCCCCTGCCAAGTTTGGATATGTGCACCAGACCGTCACGCCCGGGCAGCAGCGACACGAACGCGCCGAAATCCGTTGTCTTGACCACGGTACCGAGGAATCGCTCGCCTACGGTCGGCAGCTGCGGGTTCGCGATGGCGTTGATCTTGTCGATCGCGGCCTGCGCCGAGGGCCCGTCGGTGGCACCGACGAACACGGTGCCGTCGTCCTCGATGGAGATCTGCGCACCGGTCTCCTCGGTGATGGAATTGATCATCTTGCCCTTCGGGCCGATGACCTCACCGATCTTGTCCACCGGCACCTTGATGGTGGTCACCCGCGGCGCGTACGGGCTCATCTCGTCGGGCTTGTCGATGGCCTCGGCCATGACCTCCAAGATAGTCAGCCGGGCGTCCTTGGCCTGATCGAGCGCACCCGCGAGCACCTGAGACGGAATCCCGTCGAGCTTGGTGTCCAGTTGCAGAGCGGTGACGAAGTCCTTGGTCCCGGCGCACTTGAAGTCCATGTCACCGAACGCGTCTTCGGCGCCGAGGATGTCAGTCAGGGTGACGAAGCGGCGCTCCACAACACCATCGGCCGCCCCCTCCACCTGCACGTCGTCGGAGACCAGACCCATCGCGATGCCGGCGACCGGCGCCTTCAGCGGCACTCCGGCGTTGAGCAGCGCCAGCGTGGAGGCGCAGACCGAGCCCATGGACGTCGAGCCGTTGGAGCTCAGCGCTTCGGACACCTGGCGGATGGCGTACGGGAACTCTTCGACGCTGGGCAGCACCGGTATCAGAGCCCGCTCGGCGAGCGCGCCGTGCCCGATTTCACGCCGCTTGGGCGAACCGACCCGGCCGGTCTCACCGGTGGAGAACGGCGGGAAGTTGTAGTGGTGCATGTACCGCTTGGACGTTTCCGGCCCGAGCGAGTCAATCTGCTGAGCCATCTTGACCATGTCGAGCGTGGTCACACCCAGGATCTGGGTTTCCCCGCGCTCGAACAGCGCGCTGCCGTGCGCGCGTGGAACCACGGCGACCTCGGCCGACAACGCGCGGATGTCGGTGATACCCCGGCCGTCGATGCGGAAATGGTCGGTGAGGATGCGCTGGCGAACCAGCTTCTTCGTCAGCGCACGAAACGCCGCGCTGACCTCTTTTTCACGGCCCTCGTAGGTGTCGCCGAGCCGCTCGAGAACCTGGGACTTGAGCTCGTCGGTGCGCTCATCGCGTTCAGCCTTGCCGCTGATGGTCAGGGCGGCGGCCAGCTCGTCGGTGGCCACCGAGGACACCGCGTAGAACACGTCGTCGCCGTAGTCCGGGAACACCGGGTATTCGCCGGTGGGTTTGGCGGCGGCGTCGGCAAGCTCCTGCTGCGCGGTGCACAGCGCGGCGATGAACGGCTTGGCGGCCTCCAGGCCCTGGGCCACAACGCTTTCCGTCGGTGCCTGGGCACCGCCATCGATGAGTTCGATGACGTTTTCGGTGGCCTCCGCCTCGACCATCATGATGGCTATTTCGGGTTCACTGTCGGGCCTGCCCTCATCATCAGTGCCGACGATCCGGCCGGCCACCACCATGTCGAAGACGGCGCGCTCCGTCTGCTCAACGGTGGGAAAGGCAACCCAGGTGCCGTCGATGAGCGCCACCCGGACTCCCCCGACGGGGCCGGAGAACGGCAGGCCGCTCAGCTGGGTGGACGCCGACGCGGCGTTGATCGCCAGTACGTCGTACAGATCGTTGGGATCCAGACTCAGAATCGTCACCACGACCTGGATCTCGTTGCGCAGACCGTCGACGAACGACGGGCGCAACGGGCGGTCGATGAGCCGGCAGGTCAGGATCGCGTCGGTGGACGGGCGGCCCTCACGACGGAAGAACGAACCGGGGATGCGACCGGCGGCATACATCCGCTCCTCGACATCGACCGTCAGCGGGAAGAAGTCGAAGTGGTCCTTGGGGCTCTTGCTGGCGGTGGTCGCCGAGAGCAGCATGTTCTCGTTGTCGAGATAAGCAACCACCGCGCCGGCGGCTTGTTGGGCCAACCGGCCGGTCTCGAAACGGATGGTGCGGGTGCCGAAGCTCCCGTTGTTGATAATGGCGGTCGCCTCGAAGACGCCCTCTTCAATTTCAGCTACAGACATAACGTCGTCCGTACGGCCTCTCTGGGTTATTCAGCTTTTTCGCGTCGTCACGCGCAACCCGGAGGGTTCCGGGATGACTCACCGGCCCCGACGGACCCGCGAGCCACCCTGAGAGCTTCCCAAACAGCTAAAGTCTGAATTCGGCTACGGCCGTCGATCGAAGCTGCCGACCTGCCCCAGATCCGGAGAGCCCGGCAGCCACTACCGAAGACCGCCCGATACAGACTGGGCTGCTCCCGTCGCGACACGCTGGAACGGTACGCGCGGATCTGCGCGAACCGCACCGTTTGCTCGGACCTAACCGGCCCAGAACGCTCCCACTGTACACGGGCGAACCCGCGCTGCTAACACGCCTCGATTCGCGCCCCCTCGCGCTCGGATCAGCGACGTAGACCCAGCCGCTCGATGAGAGAGCGGTAACGCTCCACATCGATCTGGGACACATACTTGATCAGCCGCCGCCGACGCCCGACCAGCAGCAACAACCCGCGCCGCGAGTGGTGGTCATGCTTGTGCAATTTGAGGTGCTCGGTCAGGTCCGCGATCCGCTTGGTCAGTAGCGCGATCTGCGCCTCCGGGGATCCGGTGTCGGTGTCGTGCAAGCCGTAGTTGCTTAGAATCTCTTTTTTCTGCTCGGCTGTAAGCGCCACGAAAATATCTCCATCAATTGGTCCGCGATCATGGATTTCACAGCGCGGCCACCGCGAACCGCAGCGCGCGCCGATGTCGTCCGGCAGTTTAGCAGCCGCCCGCTGCACGCCCCGAATCGTCAGATTGGGCGTCAGTCTGTGAGCAGGGAACGAGCCCGGTCGGTGTCCTTAGCCATCGCGGCGACGAGATCGCGCACCGAGTCGAACTTGAGCTGCCCGCGGATGCGTGCGACGAAGTCCAGTGCCACGTGCTGCCCGTACAGGTCGGCGGCGGTGTCGAGGACGAACGCTTCGACTGTGCGGGTGCGTCCGGAGAAAGTCGGGTTGGTGCCCACGGACACCGCGGCTTGATACCGCTCACCTGGGACAACGGTGCCGGTGACCGGTCCGTGCCCGAGCACGGTGAACCAGGCCGCATACACGCCGTCGGCCGGGATGGCTGAATACATCGGGGGCGCCACGTTCGCGGTGGGAAAGCCCAACTCGACGCCACGCCCGTGACCCCGGACCACCACGCCCTCAACGCGGTGCGGACGGCCCAGCGCCTCGGTGGCCGCCACCACGTCACCGGCATCTACGCAGGACCGGATGTAGGTGGAGGAGAACGTCACCGTCTCGTTGCTGTGGTGCTCGGACAAAAGCGACATCGACTCCACCGCAAACCCGAACCGTTCGCCGGCGCGGCGCAGGGTGGCGACGTTGCCCGCCGCTTTCTTGCCGAAGGTGAAGTTCTCACCCACCACCACTTCAATGACATGCAGGTTTTCCACCAGCAGTTCGTGGACGTAGCGGTCCGGCGTGAGCTTCATGAAGTCGGTCGTGAACGGCATCACCAGGAACACATCGGCGCCCAACTCCTCGACGAGCTCCGCGCGGCGGGTCAGCGTGGTGAGCTGCGCCGGGTGACTGCCGGGGTAGACCACCTCCATCGGATGCGGGTCGAAGGTCATCACCACGCTCGGCACGTTGCGTGCGCGACCGGCTTTCACCGCGTGCGCGATCAGTTCAGCATGCCCGCGATGGACGCCATCGAACACGCCGATGGTCAGCACGCATCTGCCCCAGTCCGTGGGGATCTCGTCTTGTCCCCGCCACCGCAACACGACCGCAAGCCTACGGCGCGACGTGGCTTGACGGGGATAGCAGATCCGGATTTGCCCAGTACCGCCCGTGAGCCCGCTCCAGGCGTTTCAGCATGCTCGGGCCGACAAGGTTGACGGCCGAGGCGCCCTATCAGGGATAGATGCCTAAACTTTCTGGTTGTGATGGCTGACGAAGAGCCTGGCGGTCTTACGGCGGTTGGCCAGGATTACCTGAAGGTGATCTGGAATGCCCAGGAATGGTCGCGGGAAAAGGTCAGCACCAAGATGCTGGCCGACCGGATCGGGGTATCTGCCAGCACGGCCTCCGAGTCGATCCGCAAGCTCGCCGAGCAGGGCCTGGTCGACCACGAGAAGTACGGCGCGGTGACCTTGACCGAGGCAGGGCGGCGGGCGGCACTGGCGATGGTGCGCCGGCACCGACTGCTGGAGACCTTCCTGGTCAACGAACTCGGTTACGGGTGGGACGAGGTCCATGACGAGGCGGAGGTGCTCGAACACGCCGTTTCGGATCGCTTGGTCGCCCGCATTGACGCCAAGCTGGGGTTCCCACGGCGCGATCCACACGGTGACCCGATCCCGGCCACCGACGGGCAGGTGCCTACACCGCCGGCGCGGCAGCTGTGGGCCTGCGGCGACGGAGACACCGGGACGGTGGCCCGTATCTCTGACTCCGACCCGGAGATGCTGCGCTATTTCGACAGCGTCGGGATCAATCTCGACTCGCGGCTGCGGGTGCTGACCCGCCGCGAATTCGCCGGCATGATCTCGGTGGCAATCGAGTCAGCCAGCGGCTCCGAGTCCACCGTGGATTTGGGGAGCCCGGCGGCCCAGGCGATCTGGGTGGTGGCCTAGCTGCGGTGATGCTTTCGTAATGCGCTCACGGCTGTCCGTCCTTCCGCAGATCGTCCGCAGCAGGAGCAGCCGGCCGCGCCGGATCATTCCATCAACGAACTCGTTGCGGCAGCGGCGCTTTCTGATTCCGGAAGTGACACCATCTCGAGCTGGCCGAGGTTGGCGGCCACCGTAACCAGCGGCTGCGCGGCCTCCACCACTTCGACGTCGTCGGTCGCCTCGGCGCGCAACGCTCGCACGAATTCCCCGGCGATCGGCTTCTTAGGCGCGTCGCTGTATCCCGAGATCTGTTCGGTGACGAATTCCATGTGTGCTTCTAACACAGCCCGTGCGAATGGGTACGTGCCGAGTGGCGGCAGCGTCCTGATGTCGGCGATCATGTCCGCCGCGAGGCGCACCCAAGCGGCTCGGTTGGCCGCCCTGACCACCGGGGTCCGCAGGTCGGCTCCGGTGCCGGTCTCCGAAAGATAATGCCGTACAGCGTCATCGATTCGTCGCCAACCCACCACTGCGTCGTGGCTCAGGGCCGCGAGGTTGGCATCGCTTTCCTCCGAACGGCCACGGGTGACACGTAGCACGGCGGCCTGAAGATAGCGCACATTGACATCGAGTGCGGCCCTGATCACAGCCGACACCGCAGCCGTGGCACCCCTGGGCCATAGCAGCAGCGAAACGCCCATACCCACGGCCGCGCCCATCGCGATGTCTTCGATGCGCAGCAGACCGACGCGCCAGCCGGCAGGGGCCGTGAGGTTGAGGATGATCAACAGACTCAACGCAGCCATGGCCTGAGAGATAGTGAAGGAAACGAAACGCGGCAGGTAGGTCGACAGAAAGACCACGATCGGCACCAGCAGCCACAGCACCGCTGGTCGTACACCGACAGCGCCAAGGAGCACCCCGCCGAGGATGATGCCCAACGTAGTACCCACCACAGCCTGAAGAACCCTGGTTCTGGTGCTGAGCGCACTGCTGCTGAGCACCACCATCGTTCCCACCACGACCCAGAAGCCATGCTCGACCAGATGCAGATGGGTGACGGCGACGGCCAGAGCCAACCCGACGCCGGTGCGGAGGCCGTTATGTGCGGCCACCGAACGGGCGGCCAGAAACGCGGTAACAACCGTGGTGCCGGCAACGGTCTCCGGCGACAGCCGGTCAGCGAAGCCGGTGGGGGGGAGTTGTAGGCCGAGCGCCCGTGCCCACACCGGTCGGGCATCGGCCGCGGCGGCTGCGGCGATGACCCTGCCCGTCAATCCGATGGTTGTCGCGATTACTCGGCAAGCCAGCAGCTGCCGTCCGGTCGCAACCGCCGCCGCGTCGTCCGCAGCGCTGAGGATCAGTAGCACGTCGTCGCGGTAACGGTCACGTGCCAGCGACCGCAATCCGGAAAGTGTCTGGTCGAGAGCGGCGCGATTCGCGGCGCGATGGGCTACTTGCGATGCATCGAGCAAGCGAGCGCCGCACCGCAAGACGTCGATGGCCGGCGGTTTCACCGGCCCCAACGTCGCCCCGGTGTGGTCGTCTACGAGATCGGCGACCAGTTGGAGAAAGTCGACGACGCGTACCAGTGCCCGGCTGCCGGCGCTAAGTCCGACCGGCCGGTAGCTGGCAGCCAGGAAGTTGGCCCGCAGCTCGTCCATTGCCGCGGTCACGTCCGCGGCCGAGCCGATGCCCTCGATCCGGTCGGCCAGCGCCGCGCACACCCGTCCGACGTGACGGCGCAGTTCGTCGTAGTGCCGCGGCGGAAGGAAGAACAACGCCGCCGGCACGCATATCACGACGGCGATCAGCCAACCCAGCAGCCGCTCGCTGATTGGCCCGACCGGTGTGCAGACCGGCCAGACGTACGACAACAGGATCGCGCGTTGACCGGCGGACATCGTCGCGCTGGCCACACCGGCCAGTGTCACCGCCACACCGAGGAAAAACATGAACGTCACCGCGAGCCAGGCAATGGGAGCGAACACGGTGCCGATTGTGATCAGAAGACTCATGTTGAGGGCCATGCCGAGGTAAGCCACCCCACGCTGCTGTCGATTGCCGGGAAACTCGGTCGTCACCAGCAGCCATAAGGCGCCCAGCAACGTGAATAGTGGTGCCACGGTGCCGCCTACAACGACGACAGTGAATCCGGCCGCAAGGGGTATCACTATCGCCGCACGCATGGCGCGTCGCAGCGCGTCACGCTCCGGATCTTTGATACGCAACAGCTCCAAAGTTCGCCCGATCGGCCGGCCCCGGATCAGCATGACTGGATGGTAATGCCGGTTGCGAGTCCTTGTATTGGCTCATCGAGCGGCCATTGCTATGCCGAGTGCACTCCCGGGTGCTGGATGCAGACCCCGAGGACGTGCTGCTCTTCGATAAGTTGTTGGGCATCTCCGATCCCAAGGTGGAGCTGCCCAAGATCGAGGCCTATTACGCTCGCCGTCGCCGCCGCCGCGCGCGCCGCAACCTAGCGAATCAGGCTCTGGCCTAAGCGTTGCGCCCAGTTGGGCTCGGATCGGGATTCGGAAAGACTCGCAGTAGAACGTGCAGGTCCAACGATCGCGGGGGGTGCCGCCAGTCAGGACCGAGCAGGCGGTCTAGCACCGCGATCCGTTGGTAGAGCGTGTTGATGTGGACGCCGAGTGTTCGCGCTGCGGGTGCTGCCCGGCATCCGTGGTCAAGATATGCCTTGAGCGTAGCCAGCATTGGCAGGTTGCGTTTCTTCTGTTCGGCGACCACCGCGCCGAGTGCCTGGTCGAACTGTGCTTTTAATTCGCGGCGACCAGTGTGGTTCAGCAAGACTCGGTAGATGCCGAGCTGTTCGGCGGTAATCACGGTGCCAGTCCGGCCGAGTGTCAGCAGCGCGTCCATGGTGTCGACGGCCTCTCGCTAGCAGCGGTGCAGATCCGCGGGACTCGCTGTAGGCCCGGCAACTCCTGCTGTTGCAGTGGCGCCGCTGCGGGCACTCCAGTGCTGTATTGCGGCATCAGGCCTGCGCCCTCGGCCCACGCGCATTCAAAGTCCTTCGCACCGATGGCATCTCGGAGCGCCGCCAGCGAGGCTTCGTGACCGGCGTCATAGATCTTGAACCGCCCGGCGCCGATACGCTGCCGGATAGCCTGTGCTGCGCCAAAGAGGCGGGCACCCGAGCGGGTCACCCGCGGTCCGCGCGCTCAGCACCTCGAGGGCGAGGATCTGGCTGACAGGCCGATCGCCTCGGCGAAGCATGCTCGGGCCGCCTCGGCGTCGTAGCTTTCGCCGGCGATGAAGCCGTAAGTGGTTAATGTCCGGGCCAGCAGGGCTGGCTCGTCGAGGTTCGCGCGCGATCGCCAGCGCTTGTTGGACCTGACCGATACTGTCCATGCCCAGGAACGCATCAAGCATGGCCTTGTCGGCGAGCGCCCGGGCGCACGCCGCGGTCGGGGTGACGATTCGCGCCCGTGTGGCAATCGCGGCGGGTGACCCAAAACAGGCTGGGCGCGACGCTCGCGACGCGCTCGCGCTCGGCGCCGAAATCAAGGTGTACCTGCTCATCCCCGACATCCTCGAATGCCTCGCCGCTCTGGCCGGCGAGGCCGACAGCCCTGCGAAGCTCGCGCAGGTAGATGTCGAGGTACTGCTTGAACAACTCCAAGCCCAGACCGATCTGGATAAGTGCCGCCCACACGTCACCAACCGCTTTCAGGCATTCCCGCCGCCGGGCGGTTTCGTGGTCCACTAGCCGAGAGCGCCGGCCGCGCGCCGACTCTCGCAGCGCCACGACCACTGAACGTGGCTGCGCCCGCGAACCATTCCGCGAACGGCCCCATTGCGGTGGCCTGACCAAACGCTCAGTCGGCCAGCAGCCCTTTGGCGATGTGGGTCACCTGAACCTCGTTGCTGCCGGCGTAGATCATCAGTGACTTCGCGTCCCGCGCCAGCTGCTCTACCCGGTACTCGGCCATATAGCCGTTGCCGCCGAACAGCTGCACGGCCTCCATCGCAACCTCGGTGGCAGCCTCCGACGAGTAGAGCTTGATCGCCGAGGCCTCGGCCAGCGTCGGATTCTTCCCGGCTTTTTGGCGCTCGAGGGTTGCAAACACCATGTTCTGGACGTTCATCCGAGCGATTTCCATCTTGGCCAGCTTGAGCTGGATCAGTTGCAGCTGCCCGATGCTCTTGCCCCACAGGGTGCGGGTCTTTGCGTAATCCACACACAGCCGGTGGCATTCGTCGATGATGCCCAGCGACATCAGCGCGACTCCCAGGCGTTCAGCGGCGAAATTGGCGCGGGCGCTTTCGCGACCATCCCCGTCGTTGTGTTGCTCGTTCTCGCCGAGCAGGCGGTCCGGGGTCAGCCGCACATTGTCGAAGAACAATTCGCCGGTCGGAGAGGACATCATGCCCATCTTCTTGAACGGCTTGCCTTGGGTCAGGCCCGGCATTCCCGCATCGAGCACGAAGACGAGCACTGGGCGATTCCGCCGGTCCACGGAGGGGTCTTCGTCGTCGAGTTTGGCGTAAACCACCAGCACATCGGCGAAGGGCCCGTTGGTGATGAACGTCTTCTGCCCGTTGAGGATGTAGTCGTTACCGTCGCGTTTGACGTGGGTCTTCATGCCGCCGAACGCATCTGACCCGGAGTCTGGCTCCGTGATCGCCCAAGCCGCGATCTTTTCCAGCGTCATCAGCTCGGGCAACCATCGTTCCTTCTGGGCCAGCGTGCCGCGGCTCATGATGGTCGTCGCGCCCAGGCCGAGGCTGACCCCGACGGTGCTCAGCAATCCGATGCTGACTCTGGCGATTTCGGAAACCAGCACCGCGATCATCGACCCCTGGTCGCCCATCCCTCCCGAAGCGTCTGCGCTGTCCTGCTTTTCGCCCTCCGCCCCACCGTTCTGCTTGGCGCGCTCGCGATCAAGCATCTTTTTGACAGATTCCGCAGCCAGCACGTCGAGCCCGAACTGGCTGAACAGCTTGCGGGCGATCGGATAGGGCGACAGCGCCCCGGTTTCCAGTTCGTCCAGATGTGGACGGATTTCCTTGTCGACGAATTGGCGAACGGCATCCCGCACCATCAGATCGGTGTCGGACCACTCGATCATGACTTACCCCCTCAGCCCCCTCGGCCCGCTGTGCGGTTCAGCGTTCGGCCCGTTGGTAAGCGGTGACGACGGCCGCACCGCCCAGCCCGATGTTGTGTTGCAGTGCAGCGGTTACGTTGTCGACCTGGCGCTTGTCGGCGGCGCCCCGCAGCTGCCAGGTCAGTTCGGCGCACTGCGCCAGACCGGTCGCGCCCAGCGGGTGCCCCTTGGAGATCAGGCCACCCGACGGATTGACGACCCAGCGTCCACCGTAGGTGGTGTCTCCGTTGTCGATCAGCTTGGCCGCCTCGCCCGGACCGCACAGACCGAGGGCTTCATAAAGCAGCAGTTCGTTGGCCGAGAAGCAGTCATGCAGTTCGATCACCTGGAAGTCCTCAGGGCCGAGTCCGGACTGGTCATAGACCCGTTGTGCCGCTTGGACGTTCATGTCGTGGCCGATGAGGCCCTTGGCGCTTCCGTCGAAGGTCGACGTGAAGTCCGTCGTCATGGCTTGACCGACGATCTCCACCGCTTGGCCGGCCAACCCATGGCTATCGACGTAGGACTCCGAGGCCAGGATTGCCGCGCCCGAACCGTCTGATGTCGGTGAGCACTGCAGCTTGGTGAGCGGCTCATAGATCACCTTCGCCGCCAGAATGTCGTCCAAGGTGTATTCGTCTTGGAATTGCGCATACGGGTTGTTCACCGAGTGCTTGTGATTCTTGTAGCCGATCTTGGCGAAGTGCTCTGCGGTGGTGCCGTACTGCTTCATGTGTTCGCGCCCGGCGGCCCCGAACATCCAGGGCGCCGCCGGAAAGGCGAACTCACTGATCTCTGCCATCGCCTTGACGTGCTTGTCCATCGGGTTGGTGCGGTCTTCGTAAGACGCCGCGAGTGATCCGGGCTTCATCTTCTCGAACCCAAGAGCGATGGTGCATTCGGCCAATCCGCCGCGAATCGCTTGCGCAGCCATGAAGAGCGCGGTGGAGCCGGTCGAGCAGTTGTTGTTGACGTTGACGATGGGAATGCCGGTCAAGCCCAGTTCGTAGAGCGCCCGCTGCCCCGAGGTCGACTCGCCATAGACGTAGCCGACGTAGCCCTGTTCGATGTCGCGGTAGTCGATGCCGGCGTCCTGGAGTGCATTGGTCCCCGACTCCCTCGCCATGTCCGGGTAGTCCCAGCCCTCGCGGCGGCCCGGCTTCTCGAACTTCGTCATGCCAACGCCGACAACGTAAACCTTGGACACTGCGCGCCCCTTCCGAACGGCGTAAGCAGCCTGTCGGCGTATGCCGTAGGCCGTACATAATCCGATTTCAGTGTGCAACTCACCCGCGCCGGGCAGTCGGCCGGGGGCCCGAGAGGGTGGCCGGGCGGCGCTGGATGGCCCCCCTCTCCCCCGCAAGCGGGAGGTGCCCCCACCTCAGGGCGTCCCGCCCTGCATCGTCGCCGGGCGGCGCTGGATTGCCCGCCTCCTCCTCAGGGCGTCCCGCCCTGCATCGTCGCCGGGCGGATAACCACCACCGGCCTGGTCCTTGTCCCTTCGTCGCGCAAAAGCGCTATCACCTGACCGTCGGCGTCGCAGGCGGCATAGACACCGTCGATTCCGGCCGGCGAAAGCGACCGGCCGTTGCTGGTTGCCTCGGCCTCTTCGGCACTCAGGTCGCGGCGCGGAAACATCCCCAGGCATGCCTCGTCAAGCGTCCGGCTCAGCTGTGGCCGCTGGGCGAGGTCGTCAAGTGAGTGCGACTGTTCCAGTCCGAAGCCGCCGACGCGGGTGCGCCGCAACGACGTCAGATGCCCACCCACCCCAAGCGCAGCGCCGAGATCACGGGCCAGCGCACGGATGTAGGTTCCCGATGAGCAGTCCACTTCGACATCAAGATCGATGACCCCGTCGACTCCGGATCCGGACCGAACGTCCAACACCTCGAACCGGTCGATGCGTACCGGCCGGGCCTCGAGCTCGACGTCGTGGCCCTCGCGGACCAGCCGATACGCGCGACGGCCACCGACCTTGATAGCGCTCACCGCGGACGGCACTTGGTTGATCTCACCGCGCAGACCGGCGATCGCGGCCGCGATCGCCTCTTCCGTCACATGCTCAGCCGAAACACTTTGCAGCAGTTCACCTTCGGCGTCCTCGGTGGAAGTGGTCTGGCCCAGGCGGATGGTGGCGGCATACGACTTCGAGGTGGCCGTGAGCAGACCAAGGATCTTGGTGGCACGGTCGACACCGATCACGAGCACGCCAGTGGCCATCGGGTCCAGCGTCCCTGCGTGTCCCACCCTACGGGTGGAAAAGATTCGACGGCAGCGTGCCACCACGTCGTGACTAGTCATCCCGGCAGGCTTGTCGATGACGACTATTCCCGGACCAGGCCCGGGACCTCTGGGGCTTTCACTCATAGCACGATCGCGGTCAGCACCAGTCCGCGCTCGACCGACCACCGCCCTTTTAACGCGGTCAGCGGCGGACCGGACAGCGCCGACCCGTCGATCAGGATCCTAGAGACGAAACGGCCCGCCGAGCCGGGGCCGTCCACGTCGAAAGTGATGTGGGCATCTTCGAAACCCAGCCATCTTTTGGTCAGCGGAAACCACGCCTTATAGGTCGCCTCCTTGGCGCAGAACAGGATTCGGTCCCAATGCAAGCCCGCCGACAGGTTCTGCATTTCGCTGCGCTCCTCAGGCAGGCTGATCGAATCCAGCACTCCCCGCGGCAACACGTCGTGCGGCTCGGCATCGATGCCTACCGAACGCACCGCAATGCTGCGCCCCACCACCGCACCACGGTAACCGGTGCAGTGGGTGAGGCTGCCCACCACACCGTCGGGCCAACACGGTTCGCCCTTGTCGCCCTTGAGGATCGGGACCGGCGGCACGCCGAGCTCCCCCAGCGCGAGCCTGGCGCAGTGACGGACGGTGATGAACTCGTTGCGCCGCTTGACAACTGATTTGGCGATCAACGGCTCCTCTTCAGGCAAAGGGACGAGGTCGGGCGGGTCGGAGTACAGCTCCGAATACGCCAGATCCTCAGACACGGTGATGGGCAGCACCGATGACACCAGCATGTCCCCGGTCATCGTGACTGCCGCTGGCGCACTCGCTCCCGGAACCCCTCAGCTCGTTCCCGCATCTCGGGGGTGACTACGAAGTGACCGCCGAAATCGTTGAGATAACCCGGCGCGTATTGGGGATCCGGCAACACCTGACGCAGCCAGCTGTACGGCTTGCGACGCCGCCACTCACGCGGGTAACCGACCGACACTTCCTCGAAACGCACGTCGTCGTACCAGGTGGTTCGTGGAATGTGCAGATGCCCGTAGACCGAACAGACTGCGTTGTAGCGAGTGTGCCAATCCGCGGTCTGGGTGGTTCCGCACCACAGCGAGAATTCCGGGTAGAACAACGCGTCGCAGGGCTCTCGCACCAGCGGAAAGTGGTTGACCTGCACGGTCGGTGTCATCCAGTCGAGCTGTTCGAGACGAGCGCGGGTGGCCGTAAGCCGCTCGCGACACCAGGCCTCACGAGTGGGATACGGCTCAGATGAGAGCAGGAATTCGTCGGTGGCCACTATGTTGCGCTCCCGCGCGATCGCCAAGCCCTCGGCTTTGCTCGCCGCCCCCTTCGGCAAGAAGGTGTAGTCGTAGAGCAAGAACATCGGCACGATCGTGGCCGGGCCGCCGCGTTCGGTCCATACCGGGAACGGATGCTCGGGCGTGACTACGCCCATCTCATCGCACATATTGACCAGGTACTCGTAACGCGCGCGGCCGAAGATCTGCATCGGATCGCGGTTGGTGGTCCACAGCTCGTGGTTGCCGGGCACCCAGATCACTTTGGCGAATCGCCGCCGCAGCAGGTCCAGCGCCCAGCGAATCTCGTCGGTGCGTTCGCCGACGTCACCGGCGACGATCAGCCAATCGTCTGGTGACGACGGGTGCAGCGATTCGGTGACCGGCTTATTACCGACGTGACCGGTGTGTAGATCGGAAACCGCCCACAGCGTCGGCTGTCCGCCGCCAGTTGAATCTTGGCTTGCCACGACTACCCACCCTAGCGACCCGGCGAAATGCAGGGGCGGCGCTCGATCCTTGGGGCCGGACTAGAACAAGTTCAGGTTTCAGTGTTAGGGCGTGAACGCGACTTGTACACTCCGGGCAACGGGACCGCCGTATGGCAGGGGGTGTCATGTTCGCCAAGGTGCGCCTGATCGGTGCGCTCGGTGCACTGGTCACAGCGGTCATGGTCGGCTGGCAGAGCGTCCCGTCCGGGCCAGCCGCGGTCAGGACCGTCCAGCTGCGGTCGACCGACGCGCCGATGGAAACCACGATGAAGAGCCCAATCGTGGCGACCACCGATCCTCGCCCGTTCGACCCGTGCGAGGACATCTCCTTCGATGTCGTGCAGCGGCTCGGATTGGCGTTCACACCACCCGACCACGAGGACGGGCTGCGGTGCCACTACGACGCGGGCGCCTATCAGATGGCCGTCGAGGCCATCATCTGGCGCACCTACGCCCAGTCCCTGCCCCCTGACGCTGTCGAAACCACGATCCAGGGCCACCGCGCCGCGCAGTACTGGGTTCTGAAACCGACCTATCACAACAGCTACTGGTATTACTCCTGCATGGTCACATTCAAGACCAGCTACGGGGTAATCCAGCAGTCATTGTTCTTCTCGACCATCTACTCGAACCCCGACGTCGACTGCATGTCCACCAACCTGCAGCGGGCCAACGACCTCGTGCCGTATTACAAGTTCTAGGCCGCTAGCACCTGACCGGGTCTTAACCTGGGGGTCGTGAGTACAACTCCTACCCGACCCACAGGGCCCCGACCCACGGCGTCCAGGCTGAGCACACTGAGACAAGTCGGCGGCAACGCTGTTGGCCGACTGCTGGGTCTGCCACGGCCGACCACGGATTACACCGTGAATCGCGTTGAAGTCCCGATGCGCGACGGAATCCTCCTGGTGGCCGACCACTACGAGCCGATCACCTCCAGCCCCGCGGGCACCTTGCTGGTACGGGGACCATACGGTCGTAGGTTCCCGTTCTCGCTGGTATTCGCCAGGTTGTATGCGGCCCGCGGCTACCACGTGGTGTTGCAGAGTGTGCGTGGAACGTTCGGGTCGGGCGGGGTGCTCGAGCCGATGGTCAACGAGGCCGCCGACGGCGCCGACACGGTCGTATGGCTGCGCGAGCAGCCCTGGTTCACCGGTCGGTTCGCCACGGTCGGACTGTCCTACCTCGGATTTACCCAGTGGGCATTGTTGGCTGATCCGCCGCCGGAACTTGCCGCCGCCATCATTACCGTGGGTCCGCACGATTTCAACGCCTCGGTGTGGGGTACCGGCTCGTTCGCCGTGAACGACTTCCTGGGTTGGAGCGACATGGTTTCGCATCAGGAGGACCCAGGGCGCATCAAGGCCGGCATCCGCCAGCTCCGGGCCCCGCAGCGGGTCGCACAAGCCGTTGCTGAAGTGCCCGTGGGCGCCGCAGCCCGGACGCTGCTCGGCGCAGGTGCGCCGTGGTTCGAATCGTGGGTCGAACACTCCGACCAGGACGATCCGTTCTGGAATTCGCTGCGGTTTCCCGAGGCGCTGGACCGCGTACAGGTCCCGGTGCTACTCCTGAGCGGCTGGCAAGACATTTTCCTGCAGCAGGCGCTGCAGCAATACCGGCATCTGTCCAGCCGGGGCGTCGACGTTGCGCTGACGATCGGGCCCTGGACACACACCCAAATGCTCAGCAAGGGGCTGGCCACCGGCGCCCGGGAATCACTGGACTGGCTCGACACTCACCTGGGTGGCACCTCGGCCCTGCGCCGCCCCAGCAGAGTTCGCGTGTTCGTCACCGGCCAAGGCTGGCGCAACCTTGCTGACTGGCCGCCCGCGACCACCGACCGGGTGCTGTATCTGCGGCCCGGCGGCCATCTGGGCGAAACGGAGCCGGCGGACTCAGCGGGGGCGGCACCGGCGACCTTTCGTTATGACCCGACCGATCCGACACCCACCACCGGTGGTCCGCTGCTGGCACACGGCGGTTACCGTGACGACAGCCGGCTCGCGTTGCGCGATGACGTTCTTGCATTTACCAGCGCCACCCTCACCCACGACATGTGCGTTTACGGAAACCCGGTCGTCGAACTGGCACACACCTCAGACAATCCGTACGCCGATCTGTTCGTCCGGGTGAGCGAGGTCAGCGAGGTCGGGGCCAAAGGCCGTTCCAAAAATGTCAGCGACGGCTACCGGCGGCTGGGCGCGCCGCGGAAACGGAAGGCAACGGTCAGCATTGAACTCGATGCGATTGCCCACCGCTTCCGCGCCGGCTCGCGCGTCCGCGTGCTGATCGCCGGCGGCTGGTTCCCCCGCTACGCACGCAACCTTGGTAGCGGAGAACCGACGCTCACGGGCCGGCAGCTGAATCCGGCCACCCATAGCGTGCACTACGGACGCTCCCGGCTGCTGCTACCCGTCGGCCCGCTCGACCCGTCAGCCGACCGCGTCCCGGACCCGGACCGCGACTTCGGATAGCGCGGCGTCGTCGTACACCGGCGGCCCTAAAACCGGCGCCACCGGAAGCTGCACCCAGCTGGTGCAGCCCGCGTACTCAGGTCTGCGGGTGAGGCGCACCGGCTCGACGAACGGAATCACTGACACCACCAGCACCGCCAGTTTGTGCTTCGGCCGAAAATCGAGCCGGTCGGCGCGCACCGACTCGGCGGTCCAGATATGCAGATCCTCGATCGCCTTTAGACCGTCTGGCCGGTTAACCTGCAGTGCAGCAACAACTTTCGCCGCGGCCCGCACCAACAGGTGTTCGTCGGTGCTGTCGGCGGCCGCCGCTTCCAACAAGTCTCGATACTCGGGCCGGACCCGCTCTGCCTGGCTATGCGCGACCGTCGGGAACAGCAAGAACTCCTGGGCCGCCACCTCGAACCGCTTTTCTCCGATGCCGCCCTTGCGCAGCAGTACACGCTGACGACCGTCCAGCAGCGCGTGCACCACCGCGCTCCACTCCTTGAGCGCGGGCACTGTTGCCGTCAACGTCATTTCGCCTCGGCCAGCCGGGCGATCACCTCGGGCCGGCGCAACGGCGGGACAGTCTTGGGCGGTTGGCGCCCTGGCGGCAGCGCCCCCAGCAACTGCGTCGTCGTCGCCGTGACTTCGGCGACCGCAGCCTCGAACGCCTCTGCATTGACTGCAGACGGGTGCGTCATGCCACTGACCTTGCGCACGTACTGGCGTGCCGCCGCCGCGATCTCCTCGGGGGTGGCCGCGGGCTGCAACCCGCGCAGTTCGGTGATGTTTCGGCACATGCATACAACGATAGGTGCGCCGCAGCGGCCGCGGCGTCCGCGAGTCGCCATATCTGTCCCTCGGGGCTCAGCCCGGGAGGGGGTGCTCGTTATGCCCGCCTTGACGAATTCTCGGCGGCAGGGACTGACTACGGTTGCCACATGACCAGTGACGACATCCTGTCGATCGAAACCAACGAGCGGGCGCGCACCCTGACCCTGAACCGGCCCCAATCCCGCAATGCGCTGTCCGCGGCGTTGCGGGATCAGTTCTTCGGAGCCCTGACTGACGCCGAGACCGACGACGACGTCGACGTCGTCATTCTCACCGGCGCCGATCCGGTGTTCTGCGCCGGACTAGACCTCAAAGAGCTGGGTGGGCAGTCGGCGCTGCCGGACATCTCGCCGCGCTGGCCACCGATGACCAAGCCGGTGATCGGCGCGATCAACGGCGCCGCGGTCACCGGTGGGTTGGAGCTGGTCCTGTACTGCGACATCGTGATCGCTTCAGAGCAGGCGCGGTTCGCCGACACGCATGCCCGAGTCGGCCTGCTACCCACCTGGGGCCTCAGTGTGCGGCTGCCGCAGAAGGTGGGTGTGGGCCTGGCCCGACGGATGAGCCTGACCGGCGACTACTTGTCGGCCGCCGATGCGCTGCGGGCCGGCCTGGTGACCGAGGTGGTTCCGCACGACCAATTGCTGACCAGCGCCCACCAGGTGGCGATGACCATCGTCGGCAACAACCAGAGCGCGGTACGGGCATTATTGGCGTCCTATCACCGAATCGACGAGTCCCAGACCAGCGAGGGGTTATGGCTGGAGGCGATGGCCGCCAAGCAATACCGAACCAGCGGCGACGATATCGCCGCCAACCGCGAGGCCGTGCTGCAACGCGGACGCGCCCAGGTGCGCTAGCCGGCCTGCTCGTCAGCCAAGCGCCGCACGCAGGGAAGCAACGACATCCTCGATCGAGCCTGAAGTGGAGTAGCCGGCGGCCAGTTTGTGGCCGCCGCCGCCGAACCCGGACGCGACCTCCGCCAGATCCACATCGGCCTTGGCCCGCATCGACACCGACCACTGATGCGGGTCGAGCTCCTTGAACACCGCGGCCACTTCGGCCTGCTGTGTGGTCCGCACGATGTCGACGACGCTCTCGACCTCCTCTGGGCGCGAGCCGACCCAATCCTGATTGTCGACGACGGCGTAGACCAGCCCGCGACCACCGACAGCGTCGGGCAACAATCGCGCAGAGCCCAGGACACGCGACAGCATCGGCAACCACACGAACGGATGGCTGTCGATCAGGGTCCGACTGATCGCCGCGTTGTCCACACCGATCTCGACCAGCCGGGCCGCCAGCCGAAGGGCGCGAGCGCTGGCCCAGCGGAACGACCCGGTGTCAGTGGTAAGCCCGGCGTAGATGCAGTGCCCGACATCGCTGTCTATTGGTTTCCCCCACGCGTCGAGAAGTTCGGCAATCAAGAACGTGGTGGAATCCGCTGACGGGTCAACGAAGTTCGCGGTACCGAACATGTCGTTGGAGGCGTGATGATCGATAACCAACAACGGCTGACCCGGACCGGCCAAGTCACTCAGGCCGCCGAGCCGTTTGACACTCGGAACGTCAACCGTCACAACCAAATCGACATCGCGACTCATAGCGTCAGGGCTGACCAGCAGGTGGCAACCGGGCAGCGATCGCAAAGACTCCGGCAGCGTCGCCGGCGCGGCGAAGCTGACCTGGACCCGCTTGCCGCTCTTGTCGAGCACCGTGGCCAGCGCCAGGCCGGCGCCGATCGTGTCCGCATCGGGGTGGACGTGGCAGATCACTCCGATGGTAGCCGCGGCCGACAGCAGCTCGGAGGCGCCGACCGCGTCGACGCGTGTCCCGCCAAGCGGAGCCAGCTCAGTCTTTGGATCGATCGCCGTCACCGGTGTCCTCAGCGCCGAGCCCGTTGCGTGTCCCCGCTGGTTCTGCTTCCGACCCTCTGTCGCGGTACGGATCGGCCTCGCCCGCCGGCTTGGCACCCGAACGGACCCGCGCGACATCAGCATCCGCAGCGTGAGCGCGCGCCAGCAACTCGTCCATCCGCTGCACGGTGTCGGACGTGGTGTCCCGGCTGAATGTCAGGGTGGGAGTGAAGCGCACCCCCGTACCTGCCCCGACCTTGGTGCGCAACGTGCCCGTGGCCCGATCCAGCGCCGCAGCCGCACCGGCGTAGTCCGGCTCTTCGTCCAGCGTGGGTCCCATCACCGTGTAGAACACCGTCGCGTCGTGCAGGTCGGCGGTCACCTTCGCATCGACGATGGTCACGCCGCCCAGCCCTGGATCCTTGATCTCGAACTCGATCGCCGAGGCGACGATCGCGCAGATCCGCTTCTCCAGCCGACGCGCCCGACCCTGGTCAACCATCTAGACGCGCTCCTTCTCGACCAGCTCGTAGGACTCGATGATGTCGCCTTCCTTGATATCGGAGTAACCCAGCGTCATACCGCACTCGAAGCCTTCGCGGACCTCGGTCACGTCGTCCTTTTCCCGTCGCAGCGAAGCGATCGACAGGTTTTCGGTGACCACGATGTTGTCCCGCAACAGGCGGGCCTTCGCATTACGGCGTACCACACCGGAGGTGATCATGCAGCCGGCGATGACGCCGACCTTGGAGGAACGGAACAGCGCGCGGATCTCGGCACGACCCAGCTGGACCTCCTCGTAGATCGGCTTGAGCATGCCTTTGAGCGCACTCTGGATCTCATCGATGGCCTGGTAAATCACCGAGTAGTACCGGATGTCCACGCCTTCGCGGTTGGCCAGCTCAGTGGCCTTGCCCTCAGCGCGCACGTTGAAGCCGATGATGATCGCGTCCGACGCCGACGCCAGGTTGACGTTGGTCTCGGTGACACCGCCGACGCCGCGGTCGATGACGCGCAGTTCCACCTCGTCGTCGATCTCGATGCCCAGCAGCGCTTCCTCCAGCGCCTCCACGGTGCCGGAGTTGTCGCCCTTCAGGATCAAATTGAGCTGCGACGTCTCCTTCAACGCGGCATCCAGATCGTCCAGGCTGATGCGCTTACGGGAGCGTGCTGCCAGCGCGTTGCGCTTGCGTGCACTGCGGCGATCGGCGATCTGGCGGGCAATCCGGTCCTCGTCGACCACCAGCAGGTTGTCACCTGCACCCGGCACCGACGTGAAGCCGACGACCTGGACCGGCCGCGACGGCAGAGCCTCGTGGATGTCCTCACCGTGCTCGTCGACCATGCGGCGGACGCGCCCGTAGGCATCGCCTGCGACGATCGAGTCGCCGACACGCAGCGTGCCGCGCTGGATCAGCACGGTCGCCACCGGTCCGCGACCGCGGTCCAGGTGTGCCTCGATCGCCACACCCTGGGCTTCCATGTCGGGGTTCGCCCGCAGGTCCAGGGTGGCATCGGCAGTCAGCAGCACCGCTTCGAGCAGGTGATCGATGTTGGTGCCCTGCTTGGCCGAGATGTCGACGAACATGGTCTCGCCGCCGAAGTCCTCGGCCACCAGGCCGTATTCGGTAAGCTGCCCACGAATCTTGGCCGGGTCAGCACCCTCCTTGTCGATCTTGTTGACTGCCACCACAATCGGCACATCAGCGGCCTGCGCGTGGTTGATGGCCTCCACCGTCTGTGGCATCACCCCGTCATCGGCGGCGACCACCAGGATCGCGATATCGGTGGCCTTGGCACCACGGGCACGCATGGCGGTGAACGCCTCGTGACCGGGGGTGTCGATGAAGGTGACCGGGCGCTCGTTGCCGTCCAGCTCGGTGAGGACCTGGTAGGCGCCGATGTGCTGAGTGATGCCACCGGCCTCGGCCTCGCGGACGTTGGTCTGACGGATGGTGTCAAGCAGTCGAGTCTTGCCGTGATCGACGTGACCCATCACGGTCACCACCGGCGGGCGGAACTGCAGGTCATCCTCGCCACCTTCGTCCTCGCCATAGGTGAGGTCGAAGGACTGCAGCAGCTCGCGGTCTTCGTCCTCAGGGCTGACGACCTGGACGTTGTAGTTCATCTCGCCGCCCAACAGCTCCAGCGTCTCGTCGCCGACTGATTGGGTGGCCGTGACCATCTCGCCGAGATTGAACAGTGCCTGCACCAGCGCGGCGGGGTTGGCGTCGATTTTTTCGGCGAAGTCTGACAGGGAGGCTCCGCGAGCCAATCGGATCGTCTCGCCGTTGCCGTGCGGCAACCGCACGCCGCCAACGACGGGCGCCTGCATCGAGTCGTACTCCTGGCGCTTCTGCCGCTTGGACTTGCGACCACGCCGGGGCGCACCGCCAGGACGGCCGAACGCGCCGGCGGCACCGCCGCGCTGCCCGGGACGGCCACCACCGCCGCCGGGGCCACCGCCGGGGCCACCGCCACCGCCGCCGGGACGTCCGCGGAAACCGGCTCCGGGTGCAGCCCCTACTCCGCCTGCTGCACCGCCACGGTAGTTACCGCCACCCGAGTCGGAGCGGCCGCCACCGGGCCCGCCGGGCCGGCCGCCCCCAGGTCGGGGCGCGCCAGCGCGTGCCGGACGAGCCGGTCCACCGGCACCACCGGGACGAGGCGGCATGCTGCCGGGCGAAGCGCCGCCCGGACGTGGTGCGCCGGGCCTGGCCGCTCCCGGGCGGGGCGCCGCCGGGCGCGGGATGGGCCGGTCGACAGGTTGCGCCGAGGAGAACGGGTTGTTGCCGACGCGCGGGGTACGACCCCCCGGCTTGGGCATCGGACCGGGACGCGGGCCGGGCGTCATACCGGGTTGGGGCGCCGGGTGGCTTGGCGGCTGTCCCGGGGGTGGTGCTGCCGGCTGCCCAGGAGGCGGCGCCGTCGGCAGGCCGGGAGCCGGCGCAGGCGGCGCGGGCGCTTCGGCCGCCGCAGCTGCGGGGGTCTGGGCGGCAGGGCTTGGCACCCCGCGGGGTGCAGCGGGCTTGGCTGGCGCTCTAGTCGCCTCACCGTTGCCGACAGCCTTGTCGAGGGCTTGATCAAGGGACGCACCAACGGCGTTGTCGAGTGACCTGTCGGGGCCCTGGCCGGCAGCTTTTGCGGCGGCCGGCTTGCTGCCGCCGAAGGACTCGCGCAGCCGGCGAGCCACCGGAGCCTCTACCGTCGATGATGCGGATTTAACGAATTCGCCCTGTTGATTCAGTCGGGCGAGAACTTCCTTGCTGGTGACACCGAGTTCCTTAGCCAACTCGTGCACGCGGGCCTTGCCTGCCACTACATCTCCTGTCTATGAGGCGACAGTCGTGGGCCGCGCCTCGGGTTTAGCTATGACGCATTGTCATCGTGACTTCACGGTGTGCTCATGTTCTCTGCTACCTGTTCTGTTGCCGGGTGGATCGGGCGCACCTAGAAACTCGATGTGCTCGACCACCGCGGATGTGTCCGGTGAACCGGCGATGCGCAACGCTTTGGTGAAAGCCCGCCGCCGAATCGCCTGTTGCACGCACTGCGGTACGGAATGCAGCCATGCACCCCGCCCCGGCAGGCTACCGCCTGTGTCAACGATCACGGCATATTCGCCGTTCCCGACCGGCACAGCCACCACTCGAAGCAGTTCGACGGCCAACTCTCGCTTCCGGCACCCGACACACGTCCGCACCGGTCCACGGGGATTATCCGGGTGACGGTGCGCCCATCTGGCTCGGGGGGCCGAAGGCTCGCGCTGGATCACGGCTAAGTCTAGCGTCACTCAACCGGTGGTCAGAACCACCCGAGGTGTACGCGACGTGAGAGTCAGCGTCTGCCCGGCGATCAGAGAAATTCCATCGCGGAATTCGATGCCCGGTTCGCCGCGACCGGCACGGAGGAGAGCTGGGCAAACTCGCACCAGCCCTGGCCGAAGAAGTCGCCGAGCGGTACCTCAATCGCGGGAACGTCCGCGCTGTCCCAGTAGGCGCGCAGGATGAGGCTGCGCCAGTTGCTGCGGTGTGTCGTCAGCCAGATGTGCGTGATGAGCGCCGGTCCGGTGATGTCTGCCAGCTCCAACATGGTGTGCCCGTGGATGTCGACGCTGGGAGAAATCTTCCAGCCCGGGCCGAGGTGTGCCGCGGCGGCTGCGCCGGTGCCCTCGGTGGCGCGGCCACCGCCGCCCTTGGCCCCATCGAAGTTCTCGGGGCTGATCGACCGGGACTGCGCACCGCTCAGGTCGGCCAGGGAACGGAGGTCGATCACGCCGTCCTCAGCGGTCGTGGGCCAGCCCGTGGCTGGCATTCTGTTCGGGCTGGTCGGCCGAATGCCCCGGCGAATCGCCCCGGATGTCGATACGCCACCCGGTGAGCCGTGCGGCCAGCCGCGCGTTCTGGCCCTCCTTCCCGATGGCCAGCGACAACTGGAAGTCGGGCACCACCACACGGGCGGCTTTGGCGGTCTGGTCGATCACCGACACCGAGACCACCTTCGCCGGCGACAATGCATTAGCGACGAAGCGGGCCGGGTCGTCGTCGTAGTCGATGATGTCGATCTTTTCCCCGGAAAGCTCGCTCATCACGTTGCGCACCCGCTGTCCCATCGGACCGATGCAGGCGCCTTTGGCGTTGAGACCGGGCACGCGTGACGCCACCGCGATCTTGGAGCGATGGCCGGCCTCCCGGGCGACCGCGATGATCTCGACTGACCCGTCGGCGATCTCCGGGACCTCTAGCGAGAACAGCTTGCGGACCAGGTTGGGGTGGGTTCTGGACAAGGTAATCAGCGGCTCACGGGCCCCACGCGTCACACCGACCACATAGCATCTCACGCGGTTGCCATGCTCGTAGCTCTCGCCCGGAACCTGCTCGGCGGCGGGGATCACGCCCTCGGAGGCCTTGGTCTCACTACCTATCCGCACGATGACCAGACCGCGGGCGTTGGCCCGGCTGTCGCGCTGGATCACGCCCGCGACAATCTCGCCCTCCCGGGTGGAGAACTCGCCGTAAGTGCGCTCGTTCTCGGCGTCGCGGAATCGCTGCAACATGACCTGGCGTGCGGTAGTGGCGGCGATGCGGCCAAACCCCTCGGGAGTGTCGTCCCATTCGCTGATGACATTGCCGTCTTCATCCACCTCGCGAGCAATCACCCGCACCACGCCGGTTTTGCGGTCGATATCGATACTTGCGTCGATCTGATGACCTTGGGTGTGCCGGTAGGCGGTCAGCAGTGCGGATTTGATCGTTTCGAGCAGCTCATTGACCGAGATTCCCCGATCTACCTCAATCGCGTGCAGCGCAGCCATGTCGATGTTCATACTTCGGCCTCCGTCCCGCGGGCCCTACCCGTAGTCGCCAGCTCCAACTCGGCCCGGGCAGGTGACGAAAATTCAACCTGGACAACTGCTTTGACGATTTCGACGAGCTGGATCTCGCGCAACGCCCAGTCCCGGCCTGCGCGGACCACCAACGCCACCGTGTCGCCGCGCGTCTCTCCGACGCGGCCGGTGAGCTGCGATCCGTCCGACAGCTGCAGTTCGACTTTGCGGCCCCGCGCCCGGCGGAAGTGCTTCTCGCTCGTCAGCGGGCGGTCCACACCGGGCGAACTGACTTCGAGTAGATAACGGTCGTGGACGCCATCCAAGCCGTCCAGCAGAGCCGACGCCGATCGCGACAGAGCCGCTACAGTGTCCAGGTCGAGGGCGGTATCACCATCGGCGATCACCGTAATCCGCGGCGGGCGAGCCCGGGAATCGATGACCACTTCTTCGATCTCATAGCCGGCACGCGCGAACTCTCCAGCGAGTAGCTCAGTCACCTGCGCTTGCGAAGGTAGCCCGGTGGTCACGGCGAGCTCCTCATCTTGAGTTGTCCGGTCATCTGGCGGATGTCGCCGCCTGGGCGGCTCCGGTGTCCCGGCGGCACGCAACACCCGGCGTTCCGCGAGAACCAGCTATCAACGATACGCCAGGAACGCTTATGACGGCGTGATCGCGCAGTCAAGGTCCCGGCGATGTCCCTACCTTCGTCGCGGTGCCTTCTGATGGCAGGATGTTGCTGTGCCTAGCGCCGTACCCGTCACCAACAGGCGGGGTGTGCTCGCCGGTGGCGCCGCTCTCGCTGCGCTCGGGGTGGTCGTTTCCGCCTGCGGCGAGTCCCCGCCCAAGCCCCCCGCGGCCGAAGACCTGCTGGGGCCCTTAGACGAGGCCAGGCGCGACAGCTCGCTCGCAGGTGCCGCCGCCGCGGCCGTTGGCAACCCACCGCAGATCGCTGCCGCGCTGACCGTGGTCGCCACCCAACGCGCCGCGCATGCCCGCGCATTGGCCACCGAGATCGCCCGAGCCGCCGGCAAGCTCACCTCCTCGTCGAGCGAAACCACCACCAGTCCGAGCCCAGCCGATGCGGCGGCGCCGCCACCACCCGCGCCACCGCTGTCCGATGTGGTCGATTCGTTGCGCACATCAGCCGAGAGCGCCAGTCGACTGGTGGCGACGTCGTCGGGCTACCGGGCAGGGCTGCTCGGTTCGATCACCGCGTCCTGCACGGCGGCCTACCAGGTTGCCCTGGTGCCCGCGGGGCCGACGCCATGACGTCTTCCGAACCGCTGAAACGGTCCCCCGCCGGCCCGAATCCCAAGGACGCCGACGACGCGTCGCTGTGTGACGCGCTCGCCATCGAACACTCGACCATCTACGGCTACGGCATCGTGTCCGCGTTGTCCCCGCCCGGTGTCAACAACCTGGTGGTGGATGCGCTGAACCAGCACCGGCAACGTCGCGACGACGTCATCGCGATGCTGACCGCCCGCAAGGTCATCGCCCCGGTGGCCGCGGCCGGCTACCAGCTGCCCATGCTGGTGGGCAGCGCGGCCGATGCGGCGCGCCTGGCCGCGCGAATGGAAAACGACGGCGCGACGGCTTGGCGCGCAGTCATCGAGCACGCCGAGACCGCCGATGACCGTGCGTTCGCCTCGACGGCCCTGACCCAGAGTGCGGTGATGGCCGCCCGATGGAACCGAGTGCTGGGTGCCTGGCCCATCACTGCGAGTTTCCCGGGCGGCAACGAATAGCGCTGCTCTGTGCTAGCCGCTGACCGCCGCGGCGATGTCGGTGGCCAGCGAGGCACCGGCAGCCAGCTCGGAAGTCTGACCGCTGAAGCGGTTGCGCAACTCGACCACGCCGTCCGCCCAGCCGCGCCCCACCACGACGATCCAGGGCATACCCAGCAGCTCGGCGTCCTTGAATTTGACGCCCGGCGATGCCTGACGATCATCGAACAGCACCTCGAGACCCAGCCGATCCAGGTCAGCGGCCAATTTTGCGGCTCCGCTGCGGGCCTCGGCGTCTTTGTTGGCGATCACCAGGTGGACGTCGAACGGCGCGATCGCCGCCGGCCACCGCAGGCCCAGCTCGTCATGCTGCTGCTCGGCAACGACGGCGACCATCCGCGACACCCCGAGGCCGTAGGAGCCCATGATCAGCCGCACCGGCTTGCCGTCCTCACCGAGCACGTCGACGGTGAAGGCATCGGTGTATTTGCGACCGAGCTGGAAGATGTGCCCGATCTCGATTCCGCGCGCCATGACCAGCGGGCCGGCGCCGTCGGGAGACGGATCGCCTTCGCGCACCTCGGCGGCCTCGATGGTGCCGTCGGCGGTGAAGTCCCGGCCGGCCACCAGGCCGACGACGTGGCGGCCCGGCTCATCGGCCCCGGTGATCCAGCTGGTGCCGTCGACGATGCGCGGGTCGACAAGATAGCGAACATTGTTGTCCCGCAATGCTTTCGGTCCGATATACCCCTTCACCAGGAACGGGTGCCTGGCGAAATCTTCGTCGTCGAGCAGCGCGTAGTCGGCCGGTTCCAGCGCCGCGCCCAGCCTCTTGTCGTCGACCTCGCGGTCGCCCGGCACCCCGATGGCCAGCAGCTCCCAGTCCCCACCGGGCTGGCGGACTTTGACCAGGACGTTTTTCAAGGTGTCAGCGGCGGCGACCGTGCGGCCCAGGTCAGCCGCGTTTGCCCAGGACACCAGGCTGGCGATGGTCGGGGTGTCGCCGGTGTCGTGGACCACCGCCTCGGGCCGCCCATCAACGGGCAGTGCCTCTGGGCGCGCGGTGATCACCGCCTCGACGTTGGCCGCATAACCCGACCCCAGGCAGCGCACGAAGGTGTCTTCACCGATCGGGCTCTCGGCTAAGAACTCTTCGGAGGCACTGCCGCCCATCGCGCCGGACACCGCCGACACGATGACGTAGCGGACCTTCAGCCGATTGAAGATGCGCTGGTAGGCCTCCCGATGCGCATGGTAGGCAGCCTTCAGTCCAGCACTGTCGATATCGAAGGAGTAGGAGTCCTTCATGACGAATTCCCTGACGCGCAGGATGCCGGCTCGCGGCCGCGCCTCGTCACGGTATTTGCTCTGGATTTGGTACAGCGTTAGCGGGAAGTCTTTGTAGGAGCTGTACTCGCCCTTGACGGTCAGGGCGAAGAGCTCTTCGTGCGTCGGGCCCAGCAGGTAGTCGTTACCGCGGCGGTCCCGCACCCGAAACACGCTGTCTCCGTATTCGGTCCAGCGGTTCGTCGTCTCGTACGGCGCGCGCGGCAGCAGAGCAGGGAACAGGATCTCCTGCCCGCCGATCGCGTTCATCTCCTCGCGGACAGCACGTTCGATCTTGCGCAGCACTCGCAGCCCCAGCGGCAGCCAGCTGTACAGTCCAGGCGCGACGGGCCGGACATATCCCGCCCGGATCAGCAGTTTGTGGCTGGCCACTTCAGCGTCGGCGGGATCGTCACGCAGAGTGCGCAGGAACAGCTCGGACATCCGGGTGATCACAGCGGGCCAGCCTAATGGTGGCCCGGGGCCCGGCGACGATGCGGCCTATGTGAGCCAAGCGCGTCTCTTGAGTCACCCCGCCATTCGGCCAAATTTCGGATCGACGACGGGCGCATGCAGGTTCCAGGTTGGAAATGCCCGGCGCAACGGTGGCCGCCCACTGACGGTGATATCACCGGTTCGAAGCACATCCCGCCAGGTTCGGGCGCCCCGATGCCATTCGACGAACGCTTGCGATCTTGCCTCAACGCTCATTGCCGCCGATCCCGGTGGGAGCATCGCCGCCATGCCCGCCGACACCGCCGATGCCGGCTAGCAGTCCGAGGCCAGTGCCGCCGGTGCCGCCGGTGCCGATCAACAACCCTCCAGCCCCACCGCCCTGCCCGGTGCCCGCGGCTCCGTTCATGCCGTTGCCGATCAACGGACGCCCCAACCACGCCTCCGTCGGCGCATTGACCACGCCCAGCACGTCTTGCTCGACTCACGTGGCGGATGTGACGAACGCAGCTTGCGTGGAACCCGTCTTGCGCTGGAGAATCAGCTGTTCCTCAGCTGTGCGCGATACTTTAACCCGCATGAGCACGGGGTTGACCAGGGCTGACTCCGGGTATCGGGACCGGCCCGTAGTAGCTGCTTTGGCCATTTTGCATTCGATCGAACTGGTTGCCATCTTCGGCGTCGCAATGTTGGTCGCCAAGCTGGGGCGTGCCGGACTTGGCCGCGGCGCGGGCCTACTGGCCTTGCTACTGGTCGCGGCTGCGGCGCTGGTGGGCTGGCAAGCGATTCGGCTGCTACGGGGCCAGCGAGCGCTGAGCGTGGCGGGCCTGGCCATGCAGTCGGCCGTTCTGATCGCCTCGATAGCGATCGCAACTCAACGACCGACCCTCGGCGTCGCAGGAATCGTCGTGGCAGGCGGGATACTGGCGGGGTGGGGCAGGCTGGGCCGGCCGGCAATCGCTTACTCAACGCCAGCCGCGCCACCTGAGGCCACCCACACAGCGGAAGGAGAGGCGCACCGGGCGGGTCTCAGCGGCATCGTCGTGGTGCTACTCACGTCGGCGCTGGTGTTGGGCGCATTAAGCGTGCGCGGCGGAATCGTGGTGGCGATCGTCGTCCTGGCAATCATCTTCATCCCACTGGAGCGCCTGTTCGCGCTGCACCCTCGCCAGATATTGCGGCGCGGGTGGCGCACCGACGTGGTGCACTACCTGATCAATGGGGTCGCACTCAAGGTTGGAATCGTCGTCGCGGTGGCGGTGGTCGGCACCGTGCTGCGGGCCTTTGTTCCCGCGTCCTTCCGTGCCGCAATCGCCGCGAGCCCGAGTTGGATGCAGATTGTCGCGGCTTTGGCGATCACCACAGTGGGGGGCTACGCGGGACACCGTGCCGCGCACGAGGTTCCGCTGTTGTGGCGGTTCCACCGCGTGCACCACAGCGTCCGCGAGATGGACTGGCTGGCGGCCAATCATTTGCACCCGTTGGACCAGATATTCGTCCGTTCCGCCGCGGTGCTACCGCTGTACGCACTGGGCTTCGGCCGCCTCAGTTTGGGCGCTTTCGTCGTACTGACTACGCTGCAAGCGATTTTCGTCCACGCCAACGTGCGACTGACGTTCGGACCACTGAGATGGCTGATCGCCACCCCGCAGTTCCACCACTGGCATCA
>Ga0209530_1000288_pt1 | contig 40814 bp, 32 predicted proteins | sample BlaSpr_A8_Ref_O1_FD_187987 | JGI IMG/M metagenome (GOLD analysis project Ga0209530, IMG submission 187987) | Forest soil microbial communities from Thunder Bay, Ontario, Canada - Black Spruce, Ontario site 2_A8_Ref_O1 (SPAdes) (version 2) | ecosystem: Environmental > Terrestrial > Soil > Boreal...
CCGGGGCGCTGGTGCCGCTCGAGGACCAGGACCGCCATCGGTGGGACCGCGGCCGCATTGCCAGCGGCCTGGACCGGTTGCGGCGGGCCCACGGATCGACCGGCCCCTATCTGCCGCAGGCGGTGATCGCCGCGGTGCACGCGACGGCGCCGTCCTGGGAGCGAACCGACTGGACCGCCATCTGCACGGCCTACGACCGGCTACTACAGCTGACCGACTCACCGGTGGTGCGCGCCAACCGCGCGCTGGCGGTCGGTTTCCGCGACGGCCCCGACGCGGGCCTGGCCGCGCTGGAGAAAGTGGCGCACGATCCGCGACTGGCCCGCTCGAATCTCGTCGCATCGGTGCGCGCCGACCTACTGCGGCGCGCGAGAAGGCCCGCCGAAGCCGTCACCTGGTACCAAGTTGCTTTGGAGTCCAACGGATCTGAGCCGGGCCGCGACTTTTTGCGACGGCGCATCACCGAATGCGGCGGGTAGCGCTCCCTCCCGAGCGGGGGATGCGGTCTTACGCCTCGGCGAAGTTCCGGGTGACGGACGGGTCGACCGCAATGCCCGGGCCGGTCGTCGTCGACACGGTGATCTTCTTCAGGTAGCGGCCCTTCGACGACGACGGCTTGTGCCGCAGCACCTCGTCAAGCGCGGCGCCGTAATTCTCGACCAGCGACTTCTCGTCGAAGGACGCCTTGCCGATGACAAAATGCAGGTTGGCCTGTTTGTCCACGCGGAAGTTGATCTTGCCGCCCTTGATGTCGTTGACCGCCTTGGCGACGTCGGGTGTGACGGTGCCGGTCTTGGGATTCGGCATCAGGCCGCGCGGACCCAGCACTCGAGCGATGCGACCGACCTTGGCCATCTGGTCAGGGGTCGCGATCGCGGCGTCGAAATCCAGCCAGCCGCCCTGAATCTTCTCGATCAGATCGTCACTGCCTACGACGTCAGCGCCGGCGGCCTGAGCCTGCTCGGCTTTCTCACCGACTGCAAACACCACGACCCGGGCCGTCTTACCGGTGCCATGGGGCAGGTTGACGGTGCCGCGGACCATCTGGTCTGCCTTGCGCGGGTCGACGCCGAGCCGGATCGCCACCTCGACGGTCGCGTCCTGTTTGGTCGACGAAGTTTCCTTGGCAAGCTTGGCAGCCTCCAGCGGGGTGTAGAGGTTGTCACGGTCCACCTTCTCGGCGGCGGCGCGATATGCCTTGCTGTTCTTGCTCATTGATTTGTCCAATCATTGTTGGGTCGTGGTTGGATTTGTCGGACTCCTCCTCAGGCCGTTGGCGGCCTGCATCGTCGTCCGACGGCGGGCCGAAGCTGACCCTCCCACGTCTGATTTGTTTTGGTGCTACTCGACGGTGATGCCCATCGACCGGGCGGTGCCGGCGATGATCTTGGCAGCAGCGTCGATGTCGTTGGCGTTGAGATCGGTTTTCTTGGTCTCGGCGATCTCGCGGACCTGATCCCAGCTGACCTTGGCGACCTTGGTCTTGTGCGGCTCCGCCGACCCCTTGCCCACGCCTGCGGCCTTGAGCAACAGCTTCGCGGCCGGCGGAGTCTTGAGGGCGAAAGTGAAGCTGCGGTCCTCATAGACCGTGATCTCCACCGGGATAACAGTGCCGCGCTGGTTTTCCGTAGCAGCGTTGTACGCCTTACAGAACTCCATGATGTTGACGCCGTGCTGGCCAAGCGCGGGTCCAACCGGCGGTGCCGGGTTGGCCTGCCCCGCCACGATCTGCAGCTTGATCAGCCCGGTAACTTTCTTCTTCTTCGGGGCCATGGGGTGTCGATATTCCTTCCTGGTTCTAGATCTTTGAGACCTGGCTAAAGGTCAATTCCACTGGCGTTTCGCGGCCGAAGATCGAGACCAGCACCTTGAGCTTCTGCTGTTCGGCGTTGACCTCGTTAATCGTGGCCGGCAACGTCGCGAACGGACCGTCCATGACCGTGACCGATTCGCCCACCTCGTAGTCGACCTCGAGGACCGGACGCTCCAGCCCACCGACCTCGGCGGTGGCGGCGGTGCTGGCAGCGCCCTTGGCAACCTTTTTGGCCGACCCCGGCGGCAGCAGGAACTTCACCACGTCGTCGAGCGTGAGCGCCGAGGGCTTGGACGTCGCGCCGACGAAACCGGTCACGCCGGGCGTGTTGCGCACCGCGCTCCACGACTCGTCGGTGAGATCCATGCGCACCAGGATGTAGCCGGGCAGCACCTTGCGGTTGACCTGCTTGCGCTGGCCGTTCTTGATCTCAGTGACCTCTTCGGTGGGCACTTCCACCTGGAAGATGTAGTCGCCGACGTCGAGGTTCTGCACGCGAGTCTCGAGGTTGGCCTTCACCTTGTTCTCGTAGCCCGCGTAGGAGTGGATGACGTACCAGTTGCCGGGCTTGCTGCGCAGCTCCGCCTTGAGCGCAGCAGCCGGGTCTATGTCTTCAGCCGGGTCTTCAGCCGGCGCCGCTTGAGCGGTGGCGGCCTCTTCCGAGACCTCGTCTGTGCTGACCTCGTGCACGTCGACCGCCTCACCCGCGGACGTGTCACCGTCGAAGGTAGTCACGGTTCTCAGTCCTCGTCACGCTTTTCAATCCTCCCTGTCACTCTCAAACCTCAGCCGAACACCAGCAGCACCAGCTTGGTCAGGCCAAAATCCGCGAGACCGACCAGCGCCACCATGAAGGCCAGGAACGCCAACACCACCGAGGTGTAGCTGAGCATTTGTTTGCGGTTCGGCCAGATGACCTTCCGCATCTCGACAACGACCTGCTTGAGGTAGTTGTAGACGAATACGAACGGGTTAGCCGAGCGGTCCCCCGATTTCTTCGACTTCTTGACCGTCTTGGATTTCTGGCCGATTCTGGCCTTCTCGGGTTTCTGGCCTGTCTTGGCTTTTTTAGTCGAGTCCGCTGAGCCCCCAGTGGCGACCTCAACCTCGTCCGACGACTCAACGTCGACGTCTTCCGCTTTCTGCCTGGACCGCTTGCCGGTAGGACGTTGCGGCCGCGTCGCAGGCTTTGTCACCACGGCCGTCCGGCCGCCGCTCCCGCGGCCGTCCTCGGTGTCGCCGCCGTCGCTGGCGGCGTCGTCGGCGATGTCGCCTTCGTCGCTCACCGCATGCTCCTTTGTTCGTTAGCTATCCTGCGAGCCGTCCCGCTGGATGGGCAATCTCCCAGTGTCCAGCATGGCACGCCTTCGCCTTCAGCAGGGGCGACAGGACTTGAACCTGCAACCTGCGGTTTTGGAGACCGCTGCTCTGCCAGTTGAGCTACGCCCCTTCGCGGTTGGCAGGCCGAACGCAGGCCAACCCAGTGTTCCGGGGCTTACATAACGCGCGCGCCCCCCGCTCGTTCAACTCACGGAAAGCGCGCTAATGCCGGGAAAACCCCGAGGTCCGAGTGTACATCGGCGCAGGAGTCAGATACTAATTACCCGGTTCTGATGACCTGCCCGGATTCTTTGTCCCATCTGAGCTGGATGGAGTTGTCACCCTGGTGTCCCATCACGGTGGTGTAGGCCTCCAGGAGCAGCTCGCCATCCTGGTTGGTGCAGGTGTTCCTGGTGACGACGATGTCGGCGCCGAAACGCTCGTCCACAGATTGGACGTCCATACGGCCGAAGAGTTTGTCGCCGATGAACATCGGTTTGTGGTAGACGAACTTCTGGTCGACCTGGACGATCTGCATGGTCTCCATGCCCACGTCGACATTCCGGAAGAAATCGTCCTGGATAAGTTTCGCCAAGATCGACACGAAAGTTAACGGTGCAACGATGGTCTTGTAGCCCAGTTCGGCGGCCGCCGCCTCGTCGAAGCAGGCCGGATCGTCGCACTTGATCGCTCGCGCAAATCCGCGAACTTGCTCGCGGCCCACCTCGAAGTAGTCCGGGTACTGCCAGCTCATCCCGCGGATATCAACTTTGAGCGCCATAAACTACGCCAGTTTCGCCGACGCGGTGGCCCGGCCGAAGATCTTCTTGCCGCCAGTAGTGGCGGTGAGTGCGATGGTCACCGATTTGTTCTCCGGATCGACCGACTTCACCCGGCCGGTGAAGACGAGTTCGGCGCCCTTGCCGTCGTTGGGCACCGGGACCACAGCGGTGAACCGCACGTTGTACTCGGTCACCGCGCCCGGGTCGCCGACCCACGACGTGACGTAGCCGCCGCCCAGCCCCATGGTCAACATGCCGTGTGCTATCACGGTGTCCAGCCCGACGACCTTGGCGATCTCGTCGTCCCAGTGGATCGGGTTCAAGTCGCCCGAGACCCCCGCATAGTTCACCAGATCCTGCCGGGTCAGAGGGTAGATCTTCTCGGGGAGCTGGTCGCCCACCTGCACCGAACTGAACTCACGCAGCGCCATCAGAAAATCCCTCTTCCCCGTCGTCACCAGCACGGCCCGCCAGGGTCGTATAGGTCTCCTGCACGACTTCACCCGCTTCGTTGCTGACGATGTTCTTGGTCACGATTATTTCGGTGCCGTGAGCTTCACGAACCGAATCCACGAACACGTCGCAGTAGAGCCTGTCGCCCGCCACGATCGGCTTCGTGAATTTCAGCACTTGGTCGACCTGGACGATCTGCGCGTCCTGGACCGCGATTTTCGCGTGTTCGAAGAACGCCGACTGAGCCTTGTAGCCGAACACGCAGATGAACGTGAGCGGGGCAAGCAGGCCGTGATACCCGAGCTCGGCGGCTGCTGCCTCGTCGAAGAATGCTGCGTCTCTGTTTTGAACGGCCTCGGCGTACTCGCGGATCTTCTCCCGCTCCACCTCGTAGTAGTCGGGGTAGCGGTACTGCATCCCGGTGATGTTTTCGGTCAACCCCACGGATCTAGAACCTACCTAGTCAGTCTGAGCAAACGATCGAGGATCGCTACCGTGTCTCGCGGTGCGACTGGTGTTTGCCGCAGTTCCGGCAGAACTTCTTCAGCTCCAAGCGGTCGGGGTCGTTCCGGCGGTTCTTCTTGGTGATGTAGTTACGGTGCTTGCACACCTCGCATGCCAAAGTGATCTTCGGCCGCACGTCGGTACTCGAAGCCATTTCCGTTCTCTCTTAGACGTCTCGTTGTTATGTTGTAGCGATGGCCGGACTCGAACCGGCGACCTAACGATTATGAGTCGTTCGCTCTAACCGACTGAGCTACATCGCCTCTGGCACGGGCCGCCAGCCTGCTCGGCGTCCGCCGAGCCCCCTAACGGAATCGAACCGTTGACCTTTTCCTTACCATGGAAACGCTCTACCGACTGAGCTAAGGGGGCCGTTCACCCGTAGCGACCAGTCGTGCCGCGGGTCTAAAAGAGGGTACAGCCTGGCGCACAACGTCTCCAAACCACGGCGTCTCGCAAACTACAGGCCACGCTGCCGTTGAAGGCTGATCCGCATCAAACGATCGGGCAATGGGGTGACTGGGGTCACCGGCCTTGATCCGGGTCACCCAGTATCCTGACCACTCGCTTCGCCGTCGCTTTCGCCGAGCAAGGTCCGCACCGCGAGATACACGGCCTCGCGCGCGTCGGCGAGGTGTACCGACGGATGATTTCCTGGACCAGATCGTCGTCAATCTCGATCTCGACCCTCTTCCACATGCAGCAACAATACCCGCTACGTACAATCCGAACCGCGGATAACAGTGCCACTTTTCAAGCATCCCGATGGTCCCCGATGGCCGGGCGCGTAATACGAAGTAAGTTCGATGGGTCTTTGCACGGGTCTCTTAGTACGTGTCTCTTTGCATGGGACATAGTCTGGTGATGTGTCAAATGTGTCGAAGGACCGGCTGTACTTCCGTCAACTGCTCTCCGGTCGCGATTTCGCCGTGGGCGACGTGGTCGCGACGCAAATGCGCAATTTCGCCTACCTGATCGGAGATCGACAGACCGGAGACTGCTTGGTGGTGGACCCGGCGTACGCCGCCGGTGACCTAGTCGACACACTCGAGACCGACGGCATGCACCTGTCCGGGGTGCTGGTCACCCATCATCACCCCGACCATGTGGGCGGCTCGATGATGGGTTTCAAGCTCAAGGGACTGGCCGAGCTGCTCGAGCGGGCAAGTGTGCCGGTGCACGTGAATACCCATGAAGCGCTTTGGGTTTCGCGGATTACCGGGATCAGCCTCGGCGACCTCACCGCCCACGAGCACCGCGACAAGGTAAGCATCGGCGATATCGAAATCGAACTGCTGCACACTCCGGGTCATACGCCCGGCAGCCAATGCTTTTTGCTCGACGGCCGGCTTGTCGCCGGTGACACGTTGTTCCTGGAGGGCTGCGGGCGCACCGACTTTCCGGGTGGTGACTCCGACGAGATGTATCGCAGCCTGCAGCAACTCGCTGCGCTTCCGGGCGACCCGACAGTGTTTCCGGGGCATTGGTATTCGGCTGATCCAAGTGCGTCGCTATCGGAGGTCAAGCGTTCCAATTACGTGTATCGAGCCGCTGATCTTGATCAGTGGCGAATGTTGATGGGCGGCTGAGGGATTTACCATCGAGCCCGCAAATTCCAGCCGAAGGCCACTGTGATATAAGGGGAAGGGTGGATTCGATGGGGTGGGTCCAGGGTGGCTGGTACGAGGTCACCGATGTTGGGTCCAGCACCTGGTTAGCGTGGGCGGCATGGGCGGCTATCGCCCTCGGCGTCGTAGCACTGGTGTTTGCCAATCGGCAGATCAACCGCAACCGTCAGTTAGCCGCGGACCAGACCCGGCCCCACGTCGCCATGCTCATGGAACCGCACGCAGTCGACTGGCACGTGATCGAACTGGTTGTCCGGAATTTCGGCCAGACCGCGGCGTACGACATCCGGTTTTCATTTTCGAATCCGCCGACAGTGGCCGAATACGAAAATGCCGCCGACGGCTATGCCAACGTCGTGAGTTTGCAGCTCCCCACCGAGTTGCCGGTACTGGCACCCGGCCAGGAATGGCGGACGGTGTGGGATTCGGCGCTTGACCGCGCCGAAATCGGGAATGGTGTCGAGTCGCGTTTCACCGGGGCCGTGATCTACTACGACCGCCCCGCGAGCCCGCGCGGATGGCGGTTCTGGCGACGCGCGCGTACTGCGCTGGAGACCAAGGTGGTGCTGGACTGGGATGCCCTGCCGCCCGTTCAGCGTATCGAATTGATGACGACCCATGATCTGGCGAAGCGGGAAAAGCAGAAACTGGAACTGCTGCGCAGCCTGCTGACCTACTTCCACTATGCAAGTAAGGAAACGCGTCCCGACGTGTTCCGCCGTGAGATCGAACGAATCAACGGCGCTGTGGCGGAAACTCAGGACAGGTGGCGCACCCGGCAGCTCGAAACGCCCACCGATGTCAGACTGCGCTGGGGCAACGACGAAAACGAACTGGGCAAACATCACACCCAGCCCGGTGACGGAGCGCTACCTCCGGTCCCGCGGCGCCACCCGGAGGCGATCTGATTCAATCGGCTCCGCTGTCCGTATCGAAGGAGTCACCATGAGCGGCCCGGTTATCTACAGCCACAAAGATTCCATCGCGGTCATCAGGATGGACGACGGCAAAGTCAACGCGCTGGGCCCGACTATGCAGCAGGCCCTCAACGAAGCGATCGACCAGGCCGACCGCGACAACGTCGGGGCGCTGGTGATCACCGGTAACGAGCGGGTGTTCAGCGGCGGGTTCGACCTGAAGATCCTGACCTCGGGCGAAGCCCAGCCCGCGATCGACATGCTCAGAGGTGGCTTTGAGCTGGCGTATCGACTCTTGTCGTACCCCAAGCCGGTAGTGATGGCCTGTACCGGCCATGCCATCGCGATGGGGGCGTTCCTGTTGTCGTCCGGCGATCACCGGGTGGCCGCCCATGCCTACAACATCCAGGCCAACGAAGTTGCGATCGGCATGACCATCCCCTACGCGGCCCTGGAAATCATGAAGCTGCGGCTGACCCGCTCGGCATACCAGCAGGCCGCCGGGCTGGCCAAAACCTTCTTCGGTGAAACCGCTTTGGCCGCAGGGTTTGTCGACGAGATCGTGCTGCCCGAGATAGTGGTCAGCCGCGCAGAGGAAGCCGCGCAGGAATTCGCGGCTCTGCACCAGCACGCCCATCTCGCGACCAAGCTGCGCACCCGCGCCGACGCACTGAAAGGGATCCGCGCCGGGATAGATGGGATAGCGGCCGAGTTCGGGTAACGGGGGGCGAGGCGAGCGGTTGCCGCGGCAACCGCCTCACCGTCCGCCTCCTCCGCTCTGAAGTGTGGCAGGTCGGCGTTGGACCGTCACTTCACCTTTACGGAGTGCGCCCGAGCCGTCATCCGGCCCAGCGGAAGCGTTTGAGATACGCCGGCCAGTCCCAGGTCGACAGGAACGCCTGCGCTGCCTCATAGCCCTTGTCGTACAACCCTTCAAGGCGCTCTCTGGAGCTACCGAAGTCGAGGATGCCGACATCTGTCGAGACCACTTGGATTGCTCGGGCACGGACCCATGGCAGGTTCAGGTAGGTCTGATCATGACCGACGAGCATGGTCGTGATGAGGCTTTCCAGCAACGATGGCGGCCCGAGGAAACGCAGCGGCCGCAACGCGGGGATCGCGTTGCGGATGCCCCCCGTGACGGTCGGTAGGACGGTGATCCCGATGGTGGGCCAGCGCGGCGGTTTGCCATCGTACCGGTCGAAAGATTCGATCGGAAAGTTCGACAGCACGCCACCGTCGACCAGGGTGGACGTCAGCCCCTGGGCGCTGGTCAAGCTGACCGGGCGGTAGAAGAACGGAATTGCCATCGAGGCGCGGACCGCGTCGGCCACCAGCTGCTCGTCGGGGTCTAGCCCGTAGACCCGCCGGTAATCCCACGGCAATCGGACCAGCTGGCTTGTCGTCAGGTCGGCCGCGGTGACAGCCAGCTTGTAGCGGCGCTCCTTGTGTAGGTAGTCGTCCTCGATGGCCAGGTCGCCGAACGTGGTGACGCCCAGGTTCTTCAGCTCGCCGCGAACCCAGTCGTGAGCGAAGTCACCGCGGTAAAGGCCGGTGCCCCGCAGCACGTCCCACACGGGGCTGACAACGGGGAGGCGCCCGGCGTCACGCCATTTGCGCAGCGGCACCGATAGCGCGAGCTCCTTGACCTCTTGGCTCGTTAGCTGGTCACCCTTGGACGTGGCCGCCAAGATCGCGGCGACCACCGAACCGCCCGAAACGCCTGACGCCCTTTGGACCGAATATCCGGCGTCCATGAGGGCGACAATGGCGCCTACCAGGCCAATGAACTTGACGCCCCCGCCGGAGAGCACGATGTCGGCCGGTTTCTGTTCCTGAGTCATGGATCGATCGCGTGCCATGGCCACCTCCCTGTCGCGGCAGCTTAGAAGCCCCCGACAGCACGGCCAGCACCCGGGTCAGCCTTCGGCCGAGACCTAGTCGTAGGGTTTCTCGGCGGTGACCAAGCGCGTGGAGAACCACGGGCCGCCGTACCACATGCGCCATCCGAGGTTGCGGCGCCGCACGTTTCGCCAGCCCAGTTCGCGCAGATGGGCGACATGCTGACGGGTCTCCCACAGGTCAGCGATGGCGAGCCGTCCGCCGGGCCGCAAGACGCGAATCGCTTGATCCAGCGCCTGGCGCCGACCGGCACGAGTCGGGATGTTATGGATGGCGAGGTTGCTGACGATCACGTCGACGCTCTCGTCGGCCAACGGCAGCTCGGTCATGTCGGCGGTGTGCACCTCGATGCGATCGGCGACGTTTTCCGCCTCCGCATTGGCCAGGGTGGCATGCTGGGAGTTATCCGTCTGGTCGGCATGCCATAGATCGACGCCGATCGCGCACCCCCGCGGCAACCGCTTGGCCGCGGCCAGCAACACCGCACCACGACCACATCCGAGATCGAGCAACGTTTCATCGCCGCGTAGTCGCAGGTCGTCGAGAACCTGATTCCACACGTGGAACTTGCCCGATCGCGTTGCGTAGGCGTAGGACGCCGCCGTCGCGAGCATCTCGGCCGCCGATGCCCCCGCCAGTGCCGCGGCCAACCGATTACCGCGTGTCAGGGCGACGCCTGCCGCCGCCAGTAGGGCAGCAGATCCAAGTCCGATACCCGCCATCTGCGTTCTCGCCGAGACGGTGTCAAAAGAACCGTCGTATCCGTAGTCGCCTTTGTGCTCGCGCATCGCCACCGCTGTTTCCGGCACCGTGCCGGCCTTCACCAGCGTCCGTGATGGACGACCTCGTCGAAGGGCCGCCGGTTCGGTTTGCGGATCGGGGTGAGCGGGCGATCGGCGGGATATCCGATCCCGAGCAGGAAGGCCACCTGATAGCCGTCCGGGACACCCAGGATGGCCCGCGCCTTTTCCTGATCCCCCACCGACGAATGACCGGTGCCGATCCCCAGGTCGGTGGCCGCGATCATCATCGCCATCGTCGCCTGGCCGACGTCGTACTGGTCTACCACCAATCTGCGCTCATCCGGCGGCACTGGCACAACGAACGCAATCGCCGCCGCAGCGGCGGCGATGTGCCCGGCACCCCGCCAGACCGTGGAGAGCTCCTGCAACTGAGTCCGGTCGGTGACGATCACAAAGTCCCACGGCTGGCGGTTTTTCGCAGACGGAGCCCGCCATCCCGCCTCGGCGATCCGGTTCAAATCGTCGTCCGAAACCGGCTCCGGTTTGTACTCCCGTACATTGCGCCGAGCGCTGATCGCATCCCAAGCTTCCATTTCTTGCCTCTCTTGTGCCGGCCAGCTGTTCATCGACTCAAACCCGCTTCAGGGGCGCCACTATTTCCGAGCCTAGTTGTCGGTGCCCGACGTGCTGCTCACGCCGACCGCGTCTGCCAACGCATTGATCGCATCGGAAAGCTCCCATCGTTGCGTGTGTCCCTCGATTCCCCTCGATTCCCCCCTCGATCCAGCCCTCACCCTCACCCTTGCACGCGGGTGTGACACATCGAGTGCGCCCAAAACGCCGACACAGTCGGCTCGGCGTTCTATGGTGGCCGGCGATGACTCTTCATCTTCATCGTGCTGAACGCACCGACCTTTTGGCCGACGGACTCGGCGCTCTGTTGGCCGACCGACCGCCCGACCCGTTTGCTGAGGAACTGGTGCTGGTCCCGGCACGCGGCGTGGAACGCTGGCTGAGCCAGCGGCTTTCGCACGTGCTGGGGTGTGGGCCCGACAGTGGCGACGGCGTGTGCGCGGGCGTGTCGTTCCGGAGCCCGGGCTCGCTGATCGCCGAGATCACCGGCACAGTCCACGACGACCCATGGTCGCCCGAAGCCATGACGTGGCCGCTGCTGGGGGTGATCGACGGGGCATTGGGTGAACCGTGGTGCCGAACGCTGGCAACGCATTTGGGTCACTTTCACAGCGGTGAGGAGGCCGAGCTGAGGCGCGGCCGGCGCTACGCGGTGGCGCGCCGCCTCGCCGGGCTGTTCGCATCGTATGCCCGGCAGCGTCCGCAGCTGCTGGTCGATTGGCTGGACGGCAACGCGGGTGATCTCGACGACGACTTGGCCTGGCAGCCGCAGCTGTGGCGGGCGCTGGTTGCCGCCGTCCCCGCCGATCCCCCGCATAACCGTCACGACAAGACCGTCGCCCGGCTGCGCGAGTCGCCTTCCGAGCTACCCGCCCGGCTGTCCCTGTTCGGGCACACCCGGCTGCCGGGTACTGACGTCGAGCTGCTGGACGCACTGGCCGTCCACCACGAGTTGCACCTGTGGCTGCCGCACCCCAGCGACGACCTGTGGCGGGCGCTCTCGGGCGTGCACGGCGCGGTGCCGCGGCGCGCGGACACCAGCCACCGCGCGGTCGATCATCCGTTGCTGGCGACGCTGGGCCGGGATCTTCGCGAGCTACAGCGAGGGCTACCCGAGAACCCGGCCACCGACGAATACCTCAGCGGTGCAAAAAAACCCGACACCCTGCTCGGCTGGCTGCAGTCCGACATCGCCGCCAACGTCGTGCGGCCCGATGGTCGCGCACTGGCAGCCGATGATCGGTCGGTGCAGGTGCACAGCTGCCACGGCCCGGCCCGGCAGGTCGATGTGCTGCGCGAGGTGCTGCTCGGCCTGCTCGCCGACGACCCGACGCTGGAGCCGCGCGACATCCTGGTGATGTGTCCGGACATCGAGACTTACGCTCCGCTGATCGTCGCGGACTTCGGCCTAGGCGACGTGGTACACGGCGCCCATCCCGCGCATCGGCTCCGGGTGCGGCTCGCCGACCGGGCGCTCACCCAGACCAACCTGCTCCTTGGCGTGGCGTCGCAATTGTTGACGCTGGCCGGCGGCAGGGTCACCGCGAGTGAGGTGCTCAACCTCGCCCAGGCTGCGCCGGTGCGCGCCCGGTTCAGCTTCAGCGACGACGATCTGGAGGGCATCACCCGCTGGGTCCGGCAGTCGAACATCCGGTGGGGCTTCGATCAGGAACACCGTAGGCCCTTCGGGGTCGACTTCGTGCACAACACTTGGCGATTCGGCATCGACCGCGTGCTGGCCGGTGTCGCGATGTCCGATGACTCACACGCCTGGATCGACCACACGCTGCCCCTCGACGACGTCAGCAGCAACCGGGTCGAGCTGGCCGGCCAATTCGCCGAATACATCGACAGGCTGCAGCGTGCGGTCGACTCACTCACTGCGGCGCGGCCGCTGCAAGAATGGTTGGCCGCGCTGTCCGACGGCATCACGTTGCTGACGCGCCTCGACGACAAGGACGCCTGGCAGACCAGCCAGATGCAGCGCGAGTTTACCGAAGTACTCCGCACTGCCGGTCCGCGCGCCGACACCGCGATGCGGCTACCCGACGTCCGCGCGCTGCTGCAAAGCCACCTCGCCGGGCGGCCCACCCGAGCCAACTTCCGCACCGGCACATTGACGGTCTGCACGATGGTGCCGATGCGATCGGTCCCGCATCGGGTGGTGTGTATGGTCGGCCTCGACGACGGCATTTTTCCGCGGCTCGGTGTCGTCGACGGTGACGACGTGCTGGCCCGCGATCCCATGACCGGCGAGCGCGATATCCGTTCTGAGGACAGACAACTGCTGCTCGACGCCATCGGCGCGGCCACCGGGCACCTGGTCATAACGTACACCGGGGCCAACGAATACTCGGGCCAGCGCAGACCACCCGCCGTTCCGCTGGCCGAGCTGCTCGACACGTTGGATATGACCACAACCGAGAAAGTCCGCGCCCGCGTCGTTGTCGAACATCCCTTGCAGCCCTTCGATGTTCGCAACGTGGAACGCGGAAGGCTGGTGCCCGGCGTGCCGTTCAGCTTCGATCCGACCGTGCTGCGCGCGGCTCGCACCGCCACCGGCCAACGCGCCGAGCGACCAGAGTTCCTCCGCGAACCACTGCCGCCCCCACCACCGGATGACGTCGTCCTCGCCGATCTAGTCGCCTTCTTCAAGGACCCGGTGAAGGGCTTCTTTCGAGCGCTCGAGTACACGTTGCCTTGGGATGTCGACGGTGTCGAGGACGCTATGCCGGTCGACATCAACGCACTCGAGGAATGGACTGTCGGCGATCAGATGCTGAACGACATCCTGGGTGGCATGACACCGGATGAAGCCAAGCAGGCGGAGTGGCGCCGGGGCAGGCTGCCGCCCGGTCAGCTCGGGTGGCGCAAGGCGACCGAAGTTCGCGATCAGGCTGCGCTGCTCGCAGGCGCTGCGCTGCGGCACCGCCAAGCCGACGCGGCAGCGTACGACGTCGACGTCGATCTCGGCTCTAGGCGGCTGACCGGCACGGTGCCGCAGGTGTTCGGCGACCGTCTGGTGTCTGTGACGTACTCCAAGCTCGACGGCAAGCACCTGCTTGAGTCGTGGATTCTCTTGTTGGCGTTGACCGCTCACGACCCGCGCCGTGACTGGTCCGCCGTCTGCATTGGTCGGCCGAAGCGCGGCACCACCCCGCGAGAGGAGGGGCTGGGGCGACCGCAGGATCACGCCGTCCAGCTGCTGGCAGATCTGGTGGCGATCTACGATACCGGGAGACGTGAGCCGATTCCGTTGCCCATCAAGACATCCTACGCGTGGGCTCTGGCCCGGCACTGCGGTGACGACCCGGAGAAACAGGCGTCGTACCGATGGAAGTCCGATCGATACCCCGGCGAGGACGAGGCGCCGGCTCATGTGCGGGCCTGGGGCAAAAACGCGCGACTGGCCGATCTGATGCAACCCCTGCGGTCGGGCGAGCAGCACGACGGCGAGGACAACCGTCTGGGTGCCTTCGCGGCGCGACTGTGGCTGCCGATGCTGCGCTCCGAGAGGGGCCCGCACTGATGGACCGCTTCGATCTTTTGGGGCCTTTGCCGCCTGATCGCTCCACCACGGTGCTGGAAGCCAGCGCCGGAACCGGCAAGACGTTCGCGCTGGCGGGCCTGGTGACTCGCTACGTCGCCGAGGGCCGGGCGACGCTCGACCAGATGTTGCTCATCACGTTCGGACGGGCGGCCAGCCAAGAACTGCGCGAACGTGTCCGTTGCCAACTCGCCGACGCACTAGTCGCTTTCGGCTCCTCGAAGGTCGGCGACAACGAGTTGGTGGCACGCCTGATCGACGGCACGGCCGCCGAGCGCGACGAACGACAGCAGCGCCTGCGTGATGCGCTGGCAGGTTTCGACGCGGCCACGATCGCCACCACGCACCAGTTCTGCCAGCTGGTGCTGAAATCGCTGGGCGTGGCAGGCGACACCGACGCGGGCGTCACGCTGGTCGAAGATCTCAACGAGGTGGTCACCGAGATCGTGGACGATCTCTACCTGGCCCACTTCGGGCGGGAGCGCGACGATCCCGTGCTGAATTACCGCGACGCGTTGCGAATCGCCCGCGAGGTGGTCAAGAACCCGTCGGCAGAACTGCGTCCACGCGATCCGCAGCCGGGCTCACGGGCCGCAGTCTGCATCGACTTCGCGGAAGGCGTTCTCGCCGAGTTGGAAACACGCAAGCGGCGCCGGGGCATCCTCGGCTACGACGACCTGCTCAGTCGCCTGGCCGCCGCGCTGGTTGCCCACGACTCCCCCGCCCGGGTGCGGATGCATCGACGCTGGCCCATCGTCATGGTCGACGAATTTCAAGACACCGATCCGGTGCAGTGGCAGGTGATCGACCGCGCATTCAGCGGGCAATCCACACTGATTCTCATCGGCGACCCGAAACAGGCGATTTATGCGTTCCGCGGTGGCGACATCGTCACCTATCTTCGTGCGGCTGACACAGCAGGCGACAAGCGGACATTGGGCACGAACTGGCGCAGCGACGCCGCTCTCGTCGAGCGACTGCAAGCTGTGCTGCGAGGTGCCGAACTCGGCGATCCCGCGATCGTCGTTCACGACGTCGAAGCGCATCACCAGGGTCACCGGCTTACCGGAGCGCCGCACAACGATCCATTTCGGCTGCGGGTGGTACGCCGAGCAACTCTGGGCCGCAGCGGGATACAGAATCTGCCGATCGGCGACCTGCGGGAGCACATCGGCCGCGACCTCGCCTCCGACATCGGTGCACTGCTGGCCAGCGGTGCGACGTTCGACGGTAAACAGCTCGAGGCTCGTGACATCGCGGTGATCGTCGAGACACACAAGGACGCCCGAGTCTGCGACCGCGCGCTGGCCGACGCGGGGATCCCCGCGGTGTATACCGGCGACTCGGACGTGTTCAGCTCGGAGGCCGCCGACGACTGGCTGTCACTGCTGGAAGCGTTCGACCAGCCGCACCGCCCCGGTGTGGTGCGAGCCGCCGCGGCCACGATGTTCTTCGGCGAGACGGCCGAAACCCTTGTCGCGGAAGGCGATGCGCTGACCGATCGCGTCGCCGAGACATTGCGGGAGTGGGCGGGCCACGCCCGGGAACGCGGGGTGGCCGCGATCTTCGAGGCCGCACAGTTGACCGGCATGAGTAACCGCGTGCTGTCGTGGCAGGACGGCGAGCGGCACATGACCGACTTGGCGCACATGACGCAGCTGTTGCAGGAGACCGCGCACCGCGAGCACTACACCTTGCCGGCGCTGCGCGACTGGCTGCGCGGACAACGCGAAGAAGGGGGCGGTGCAACAGAACGCAATCGGCGGCTCGACAGTGATGCCGCCGCCGTGCAGATCATGACGGTGTGGGTGAGCAAGGGCCTCCAATACCCCATCGTGTACCTGCCGTTCGCGTTCAACCGCAACATCCAGGAGCGCGATCTGGTGCTGTTCCACGATGAGGGGGTGCGCTGTCTGCACATCGGCGGCAAGGACAGTCCCGACTTCAACACCGTCGAGAAACTGGGCAGCAAAGAGGCCGCCGGCGACGACACTCGGCTGGCTTACGTTGCGCTGACGCGGGCCCGGTCGCAAGTGGTGGCCTGGTGGTCACCGGCACACGATGAACCTAACGGCGGGCTGTCGCGGCTGCTGCGGGGACGCTCACCCGGCCAGGCGGTGGTCCCCGACCGCTGTACGCCTCCGAAGATCAACGACGATGATGCTTGGGCTCGCCTTCGGGAATGGGAGGTTGCAGGCGGACCAGTGCTGGAGGAATCGGTGATCTGCCCGGCCCCGCGCCTTGACGGCCACGCGCCGCCGTCCGAACTCGACACGCGCCATTTCCATCGCGCCATCGACACGGCGTGGCGACGCACCTCGTACTCCGGTCTGATCAGGGTCTCCGAAGACTCACAAAACTCAGCAACTACGGGTGTGAGCAGTGAACCGGAAGTCGCCGAGCTGGATGACGAAGTCGGCGAAATTCCCTTAACAGAGCCGGCATCCGGGTCCGACATGCCGTCGCCGATGGCCGAGCTGCCGGCAGGCGCGAAATTCGGCACACTGGTACACGCGGTGCTGGAGACGACCGACCCGTTCGCGGCCGATCTCGTCGGCGAGCTCGAAGCGCAGATCCGCGTGCATTCCGCGTGGTGGCCGGTCGATGTGCCCCCTGCTGAATTGGCCGCCGCGATGGTCCCGATGCACGACACCCCGCTGGGTCCACTGGCCGACGGTTTGACGCTGCGCCAGGTCGGACTGCGGGACCGACTGCGGGAGTTGGACTTCGAGTTTCCGCTGGCCGGTGGCGATCTTCGGGCCGCCGCACCGGATATTCGACTGGCGGACGTCGGAGCGTTGTTGCGATCGCACCTTCCGGCGCAGGATCCGCTGACGCCGTATGCCGACCGGTTGATCCGTGACGCGCTTGGTCGAGAGCCATTGCGCGGGTATCTCTGTGGTTCGGTCGACGCCGTGCTGCGGATTCCAGACGGGCCGGGGCACCGCTATCTGGTCGTCGACTACAAGACCAACTGGCTGGGCGATCCGGATCGGCCGTTGACCGCTGCCGACTACGACCGGCCGCGACTGGTCGAGGCGATGCTGCACTCGGATTATCCGCTGCAGGCATTGCTGTACAGCGTCGTGCTGCACCGGTTCTTGCGATGGCGGCAACCGGGCTACGATCCGGCCAGACATTTGGGTGGCGTGCTGTATCTGTTCGTGCGTGGGATGTGTGGGCCGGAGACTCCGGTGGTCGACGGCCATCCGGCCGGGGTGTTCAGCTGGGAACCACCGGCTGCGCTGGTGATCGCGTTGTCGAACGCTCTCGACTCGGGGAGCGCGGCCGCATGACGGTCGAGGTTCTCGACCCGGCGGGCTGGCGCCACGCTGCCAGTGCTGCCGGGCTGCTGCGGACATTCAACGAGGCCGGCGTCGTCGATTCGGCGGATGTGCATGTCGCCCAGCGCCTTTCGGCGATGGCCGGTGAGTCCGATTCGCAAGTCGTGCTGGCTGTCGCGTTGCTGGTGCGCGCGTTGCGGGGCGGATCGGTGTGCCTGGACCTGCGGTCGGTCGAAGCGCCGGTCGACACTGCTGGGCTGCCCTGGCCAGCGGCGGATGAATGGTTGGCTGCGGTGCGGGCCAGCCCACTGCTCGGGTCGCCGCCGGTGCTGCGGGTCTATGACGACAATCTGCTGTATCTGGACCGATATTGGCGCGAGGAGCAGCAGGTCGCAGACGATCTCTTGGCCCTGCTAACGCCACGAGCGCCGACGGCGGCTCCCGACATAGGCCGGTTGTTTCCGCCCGGGTACGAGGAACAACGTGCAGCCGCGGGAGTCGCACTGTCGCAGGGTTTGACGGTGCTCACCGGCGGGCCGGGGACCGGCAAGACGACGACGGTCGCGCGGCTGTTGGCACTGTACGCCGAACAGGCGGAACTGGCCGGCAAGGCGCGGCTGCGCATCGCGCTGGCGGCGCCGACCGGGAAGGCCGCGGTCAGGCTACAAGAGGCGGTGCAACTAGAGATTGACAAGCTGGACGCTGCTGACCGTCAACGGCTCTCGGGGCTGCAGGCGACCACATTGCATCGGCTGTTGGGGAGCCGCCCGGACACCTCGTCGCGGTTTCGTCATCACCGCGGCAACCGGTTGCCGCACGATGTGATCGTCGTCGACGAGACGTCGATGGTGTCGCTGACGATGATGGCCCGGCTGTTGGAGGCGGTGCGCCCGGAGTCGCGCCTACTGCTCGTTGGCGACCCCGACCAGTTGGCATCGGTGGAGGCAGGCGCGGTGTTGGCCGACCTGGTCGACGGACTCGGCGCGCGTGACGAGGCGCGGGTGGCGGCGCTGAAGACCTCACATCGATTCGGCGCATCGATCGGCGAGTTGGCGTCGGCGATCCGGGTCGGCGACGCCGACCAAGTCATCGAGGCGCTGCGAGCGGCAGACGATCACATTGAGTGGATCAACGCCGACGACCCGACCGAGCATCTACGCAAGGTTGTTGTGCCCCGAGCCCTTCGACTACGGCAGGCCGCCGTCCTGGGTGATGCGCCGGCCGCGCTGGCGACACTCGATGAGCACCGACTGCTGTGCGCGCACCGCCGCGGACCCTATGGGGTCCGGCATTGGAACCGCCAGGTCGAGCGGTGGCTGACCGAAGCGACAGGCGAGCCGATTTGGTCGGACTGGTACACCGGGCGCCCAGTGCTGGTGATGGCCAACGATTATGGCCTGGGACTCTACAACGGCGACACCGGGGTGACGGTGCTGCACGGCGCGGGTCAACAAGGCGGGCTGCGGGCCGTCATCGCAAGCGCAGGCGGACCGCTTGAGTTCGCGACCAGTCGTCTGAGCGACATCGAGACCATGCATGCCATGACGATCCACAAAAGCCAGGGCAGCCAGGCTGACGAAGTGACTGTGCTTATGCCACCGGAGGATTCGCGATTGCTTACCCGAGAGCTGTTCTATACCGCGGTGACCCGGGCCAAGGTCAAGGTCCGGGTGGTCGGCTCCGAGGCCGAAGTGCGCGCTGCGCTTGCCCATCGCGCGCTGCGGGCGAGTGGGCTGCGGCTGCGGCTGCAGGCCACGGCAGCTACTGGCTGAATGCTGTCGTAGACCACGGCGCGGCGTTCGTGCGCGTCGTCGTACGGCCCGTTCACGATGCCACCACCACTGGCCTCAACAGCCTGTGCAGCGCCGTCCATATCAGCGGTCTTGGTACCGACGACCACCTGGCCCGGGACTGCACTGAGTGATCAGCAGGTTGGCATCGAGCAGCCGTTGTGATTGCCGATGCGGAAGAATCGCGGTCAGCATGGTCGACAACGACGGTTCCGCACCGACATCCCGACGACGCCACGTCGTGCGGCTCGCCGTGTTCGCCGGCTTCCTACTCGGGATGTTCTACCTGGTAGCCGTCGCGCGGGTGATCGACGTCGCGCAGGTGCGGCGCGTGATCTTGGCGACAGGTCCCGCGGCGCCGCTGACCTACATCGTTGTGTCGGCTGTCCTCGGCGCGTTGTTCGTCCCGGGCGCGATCCTGGCCGCAGGCAGCGGGATTCTGTTCGGTCCTGTACTCGGCATCTTCGTGACGCTGGGTGCGACAGTGGGCACCGCGATCGTCGCGAGCCGCCTCGGCCGTCGGGCCGGCCGAGACAGCGCTCGGGCACTGCTGGGGACGAAACGCGCTGATCGAGCGACGCGGACTATGGGGGGGTCGTCGGCCAGCGATTCGTCCCCGGCATTTCGGATGCGCTCGCCTCCTATGCGTTCGGGGCGCTCGGAGTTCCGTTGTGGCAGATGGCCGTCGGTTCGTTCATCGGTTCGGCGCCGCGGGCATTCGTGTACACCGCGCTGGGCGCCTCGATCGGGCATCTGTCGTCGCCGTTGGCACACTCGGCGATAGTGGTGTGGTGCGTGACCGCCATCATCGGCGCGTTCGCTGGGCGGCGTGGATACCGAAAATGGCGTGAACACGCTGGCCGTGGCGAGGACAGCGGTATCCCAGATTCGGATCGGAAGCCGGCGCGTGCTGACGAAGAAGTAGACCGAGGATCGCCGGGATTCAGCGGGCCGGCGCCAGCATCGCCTTCCACCCGTCTTCTCCGGTGTTCCTAGAGTTCTCAACGGAATACACCACACCGTCGGGGCCTACGACCAAGCCGCTCTGCACGTCGTAAATTGACGCGGGAACTCCGCTGGGGGTGTAGATGCACGGGTTGGGTTGCTGCCCGTTGCATTGGACGGTGCCCGACCTGGGTCGCTGCAGCGGATCGCTGACCGGCGGCGGTGTGCCCGGCAGTCGATCGGCGGGCAGCGGGTTGCGGCCATCGTTGACCGACGGTGCCGGGATCACCTGTCCCGGCTTCACCGGCTGATCACAACGTGCGCTCGGCGCGGGGCAGGTGAGGATCTGATTCGGGTCTCCGTACCAGGGGTTGGTACCCAGCGGCACATACGGCTCGTTGCTGCGGCATTCCCGAGGGCTCGCCGCCCGCTTGCCGGGCACGTCTACGCACGGGTAGTTGCGCGCTCCACGAACCACATTCGTCGCGTCCATTGGGATCTTGCAGTAGGTGCCTTTGGGTAGCGGCGCAGTGCTTGTGTCGGCCGGTGCCCGCCACTCCGATGCGGGCAGGAAGCCGGTCAGGCACGGTGGTGGTTGGTTGAGGGACAAGGCGCCGACGCCGAGTGCCGCCTGGCCAGGAAATTCCGAGGTAACTGACTGGGCGATCGCGCCTGACTGCGGCAAGAACACCAACGCCTGCTCGACCCCATTGTGGTAGCGCTTGAGCATGTCGAGCACGACCTCGAGATTGGCCAGGGTCTGCGGCAACGACTCCCGCACGTCGCTGAACGTGGCGTTGACCTGATCGGCAGTCGGCGCCGCGTTGGCCAGAATGCTGCGCACGGCTTGATCCTGCTGCGCGGTCTGCGCGGCCAGAGTGTTGAGATTAGCGGCCCAGCGCCCTATGTCGTCACCGGAATTGACCTGGCTGTCGATGATGGGCGCCGAATGATCGATGATGTCGTCAACGTCGTCGATGCTGCCCCTGAAGTCGTGGGCGATCCCCTGGGTGGCGTCGACCAGACGCCTAAGGGATAGTCCCAGCCCTCCCACCGCTTGTGAGGTCTCGTGCAGCAGTATTGCCACCTTGTCTTTGGGCAGCACTGCCAGTCCGCGGTTGGCGGCGTCCAGCGCCGGGCCGATCTGGCTGGGGACCGTACTCTTGGTGATCGTCTGCTGATTCGTCAGGTACGGACCGCCGGTGCGGGTCGACACCAGGTCAAGGTACTGCTCCCCGATCGCCGACACCGAGTGCACATTGGCCGACGTATCGGTCGGGATCTGGTAGCCGTTGTCGATGCTCATCGTTGCCCGCGCACCACGCTCGGTTGGTTCGACGGCGGTGACGGTCCCTATGGTGATGCCGCGAAAGGTGACGTTGGCGGTTCGATAAAGTCCCCCAGACTGCGGCAATACAACATAGAGCGTGTATCGACCGACGCCGACAAGGCTGGGTATTCGCAGGAAGTGCCAGCCCAGGACCACCACCGCGGCAACCGCCAACGCCACCAACAACACCAACTGGGTTTTGATAAGGCGAGTCAGCATCTTTCACTCCCCCCTTTCGACCAGCGGTCCTCCGGGGGCGTCATTCGGGTTCGGCGTGTAGCGGACATCCGGGATCATGGTGGCGGGGTCCCGTCCCCACGCCTGCTCGAGCGCTCGCAACGCCCCCGAGAGTCCCGTTCCGCTGAGCATCGTGTTGTCGATGGTGCTAAGCGTCAGGTCGAACGCGCCCGACACGTTCACATAGTCGCCGCGGATCACCTTCGATACGTCGTCAATGTTGAATGGCGCTGTGAGGCCCAACCTCAACGCGCCGACCACATACGGCGAGGACCGGCCGAGTTGGTTCAACGGTCGCTGCAACGACTGCAGACTCTGGTACAGGTTGGGCCGGGTATCCAACAGCGTCCGACTGGCGACGTCGCTCAACCGCCCCAGCGATTCGGTGGCGTCGGCGAACAGTTCGCGCGTGTCGGCGAAATGCTGGATCAGCGGCGGGATGTCGGTGAGCACCCGATCCAGCGTGTCCCTGCGGTTCGCGATGATGGTCAGGAGTTGGTTGGTTGAATCGATTGCGCGGGTGAGGTTGCCGCGTTGGTGGTTCAGTTCGGCGGTGAATGTGTCCAGCCGCGTGAGAAATTCGCGGACCTGATCGGCGTGGCCGTCAAGGATATTGAGGATCTCGGTTTGAATCAGGTCGAGGTTCGCGATGCCGCCACCACTGAGGACTACCGCGACGCTGGCCAACGTCCGTTCGACGGTGGGGTAGGCCGAGGAGTTCATCAGCGGGATGGTGTCGCCGTTCTTCAACGGCTGCGGTGACGGGTTTGGCGGCGCGGCCAGCTCGACGTGCTGCGCGCCCAGCAGGCTGGTCTGGCCGACCTTCGCGGTCGCGTTCGCCGGGAGCTTCACGGCCGCATCAACGTCCAGCGTCAGCGTCGCGATCCAGTTCTTCACCCTGATGTCACGCACTGTGCCGACCCATACGTCGGCGGCCCTTACCCGGCTGTTGGTGTTCAGCGCCAGCGTGTCGGGCACCTGCACGTAGATCGTCATGTGATTGGGACCCGTGGCACGGCCGATCGGCAGCGGCACGTTGGCGATGCCACGCCAGGTGCACGAAGTCATTACCGCCGCAGCCGCCAACAGCACCAGTCCGCGGCGGCCGCCGCCGACGATCAGTCGCATCACCGCGCTCACTGGCCCGGCGCTGTCTGTGCGGGTGTGCTTCCAGCGGGCAGTGGTGGCGGTCCGGGCTGCGGGTACCACGGCGGCGGCAACGGATTGGTTTCGTCATAGGCGTTCGGCGGTCCGGGCAGGTTGGTTCCCGGCGGCGGGGGCTCGGCGTCCGGACCGCCCATGAGCTCGGCCAGCGATTCCGGGGTCAGCATGTTCGCGGTAAACGGCTGAACCTGCGTACCCTGCATTCCCGGCGCGACGACCCATCCCGGTTCAGAGTTGCGGTGCGAGAAGGGTGTATCTCTGGAGAAGATCCCTGGCACGGTGGTGTCCTTGTACCCGGGAGGCGGGTGCAGCCGCTCCTCGGAGTAGGCCACCTCCTTGGGCAAGGTGACTGCGGAAGTGAACAAGTTCGCGCTGAACGGCAGGTAATTGAACTTGATGGCGTCCAGAACGGGTGCCAGATACTGCGCGCACAGCTCGGCGGAGTCCTGATAGCCCAGCCGGCTGCCGGCCTGGACGGCACTGCAGATGAACTGGATTGGGTTTGCGAAGTTGGGGAACACGAGCAAGCCCACCAGCGAGCTGTGCAGCGGATAGTAGAGGTTGTTGAAATTGCCCGCAAAAGTGGGCAGCACGTGTAACGCGGTTTCCAGGCCGTCCCGCGGCTCGGGTTGCAGGATCGTGGTGGTCACATCGGCGAGGTTGTTGACATCACGAGCCAGTGCGGATCTGTTGTCGTTCACAAACTTTCGGACATTGGTGAGTACGTCGTCAAGCCGCTTGACCGTGTCGGCCACGTCATGGTCGGATTTGGTGAACCAGTCTGTGAACTGGGCCAGGTTGTCATTGAGTGCGACAAACTGTTGATCGTTCTTGTACAGCGCGCTGATGAACTGCGCCAGGCTTCGCGTGATTGTGACAAAGTCCCCTCGGCCTTCGTTCAGCGCGGTCAACGCTTCCGACAGACTGTTCAGGGTTTCGTTGACCTGTTTGCCCTTGCCGGCCAGATTGTCTGCAACGGATTCGATGACTTCGCCGAACGGTCCCTTCGGCTGCTCCGGTGTCGGTCCGAGCTGCCGGAGGATCCCGTTGATGGAATCGCGCAGGTGATCCCACTCGACGGGCACCTGGGTGCGCTCAATCGGGATCACCGCGCCGTCCTTCAGCACCGGCCCATCGGTGTAGGCCGGTGACAGCTGGATGGTGCGCGAGGCCACCAGGCTGGGGTTGAGGATCGACGCAGTGGCATTGGCGGGCACCTCGTACTTGCTGCTGTAGTGCAAGGTGACTCGCATCTTGTCGCCGGCCGGCTCGATCTTGTCGATCGAGCCGACCCGCACACCCATGATCTGAACTTTGTCGCCTGGGTACAGCGCAATCGCCTCAGCAAAATACGCGACCACAGACGTGGTGGTCAGTTTCCTGTAGAGCTGTACTCCGGCGAGCGCCCCGACGATGGCCAACACCACCACCAACGCTCCGACGAATATTGTCCTGCGAGACACATTGGGCAGACGCAGGTTGCGGATGTCGAAGATGGTGCTCATTGACTGCTACCTCCCATCCCTCCGAGCGTGATGAACGGGGCCGGCAACTGCGGCCCGGGCCCTGGTGGTGCCTGACCTGGGGGCGCGCCCGGCAGCAGCGGATTGGGGCCGGCGACCGGCCGCAGCGGTTCCGTGCGTGCACCGGGAGGCGCGTTTGCCGGCAGCGGCACCGGAGTGCCGGGAGCGGCCGGCGACGTCTCGCCCGGCCGGCCCGCGATCGGCACGCCGGGTGCCGGCGGTAGCCCATTGGGGTTTGGCGGCAACGGCTGGACGTCGAGCGGCGCGGGAAAACCTCCTGGGGCAGGGCCGAACGGGCCTTGATTGGACCCTTGACCGGAAAGGGCGCAGGGCAACGGATTTTCCGGCCGCGGCAGGCCGTCAGCGGGTGGCGTGTACGAACACGGCGATCCTGGCGGGACGGCCGGTCCCGGATGTTCCGGCGTGCCCTCCCGCACCGGCGGCGACGGCGGCGGTGCGCCGTTGGGGAACCGGGTGCCGTTGGGGTCGGGGAACCGGTATGCCGGCAGCCCGGCACTACGCCAAAACTCCTCGGGGTCGATACCCCGCTTCTTGAACGCCGCGTCGACCCACGGCTGAATGATCTGGTAGGGCAGCAGATTTGCCACGATCGTCTTGAAAAACGGACCGGAGCCGACGGCCTCCGTCAGCGATGCGGTGTACCTGCTGAGCAGTACCAGCACATCGGCCAGATCCTTCTTGCGCTTGACCAGCTCGTCGCTGACGGTGCTCAACTGCTGCAGCACATGGTTGAGGTTGGGGTTTTCCTTGAGCAGGGCGGACACCTGCGCCGACACGTCCGACACGTTGCTCAGCAGAATGCTCAGCGCCTGGCTGCGTTGCTTGAACGCGACCAGGAGAGTGTTGGCATTGACCAGTAGCCCGTTGATCTGTTCGCTGCGGTCGCCGAGCACGCGGGCGACCTTGTTGGCGTTCGCCAGCAGTTGCTTGATCTGTTCGCCACGCTGGCCGATGGTGTCGGAGAACGTCTTGACACCGGCGAGGGCGGCACTCAGATGCGGAGCAGTCTGATCGAAGGTCTGCGACAACACCTTGAGCGAACGTTTGGTGGCGTCGATGTCCCAGCCCGCCGCCGCCTTGGTGGCATCGACGAACGCATCGTAGACTTGGTATGGCGTAGTGGTCTGCGATGACGGAAGAAACCCGTTGGGCTGCAACGGCTCTGAGCCGCGTGGTTCGATCTCCATATTTTTGCGGCCGAGTATGGTATCGGTGCGAATCGCCGCACGGCTTTGCATCCCGATTGTCCTGCCGGCCAATGAGAATCCAATCAGGACCCGGTCGCGACGGATCGCCAGCGAGCGCACCAGACCGACTTCCACCCCGGCGATTTCCACCTTGTCGCCCGCACTGATGCCGCCCGTGTCGAGGAATTGCGCGTAGTAGGTGGGGGTCGCGAAAAGCATCGGCACGCTGGTAAAGCTTTGCCCCACAACAACTACGAGCAGGGTGACCACCATTCCCATCAGCCCCACCCGGCCCCGGTTGAATTCCGTCAGGGTTCTCATTGCGGCGTGCACCTTCCGGTAGGCTGTCCGAAGAGCTTGATGGTGCGTACCGGACCGCCTGGCTGTAATCCGTTGACTTTCAGCGAGATATCGCACAAATAGAAGTTGAAGAAGTCGCCGTATGTGCCGCCGGCACGGCCGATGATCCGGTATGCGTCCGGCAGCTTGCGCAACACGTCGTCGAGAGTCGGCAGCTCGCCTATTATCGGCTGCTGGATGCCCTCGAGGTATCCGAAGGTGCTGTGCAGCAACGACCGGTCCTCACCCAGCAGATCGGCAAGGGTTCCTGCCGCGTTGCTGATGTGTGCCGCCGCCGCGGCCAACGGATCGGCCCTGTTCTTCAGTCCGGTGATCAGCACCTCCAACTTGTCGACGGTCTGGTCGAACTCCTGCTGGTGCTTGACTGTGGTGGCCAGCACCGTGTTCAAGTTGGTGATGATCTCGCCTATCGCCTGGTCCCGGTCGGCCAGCGTTGAGGTGAGTGAAGCGGTCTGGTCGAGGATGTCGTTGATGGTGGCGCCCTGCCCCTGGAACACAGTGATGATCGACTGGGCGATGCTGTTGACCTTGTCCGGGTCCAATGCCTTTAATAGCGGCCGGAAACCGCCGATCAGAGCGTCGAGATCCAAGGCCGGTTGGGTGTGCTCAAGCGGGATTGTGGCGCCTGGGGCCAGCCGTTGACCGCTGCCGCCATGCTTGAGCTCGAGGTAACGGTCGCCGATCAGGTTGAGGTACCGGATCGACGCAGTCGTCGCCTGATCCAGCGGCAGCGAGCTGTCCACGGTGAAGTCCACCAGCACCCGCCTGTCCCCGTCGATCAGCGTCACCTTGGAGACCTTGCCGACCTCAACCCCCGCAGCGCGGACAAACTGCCCGGCCCGTAGCCCGCTGACATGGGTGAACAACGCGGAATATCCGGTGGTGCGGTTGAAGCGCATCTGGCCGAACACGATGATGATCGTCACGGTGAACACCAACAGCACCAACCACAAGATCCCGAGTTTGATTGCTGTGCCGGTGGTTTTCATGGGTTGATCGTGTTCTCCCCGTATTGGCGTCCCCAGACGTATTCGGTGAACATCGGCTGGCCGAGCTCGAAGTGGTTGTACGGCGCGAGGCTGGCACCGGTGTCCATCACCAGATACGGCGCCGGCCACAAATCCCGAGTGACGGTCTGCCAGCAGCCCGGCCGTCCACCGGGTCCACCGTGAGCGTTCACCCGCGGCAGATTGTCCGGATAGACATAGGGGTTGGGCGCCCCCAAGATGGTTCCGGCGGCAGCCAGCGAATAGCCGTTGCCGCCAACCGCGTTCGCGACGTAGGGCGCAGCGTCGTGAAAGTTGCGGACCATGCAGAACAGTTCGGGGCTGTAGGTATCGAGCAGCGCAGCAGTGGGTACCAGGTCGGCGGCCCCACGCGCCAGATACGGCCCACCCCGAGTGAAGATGTCTTCGCCGGTCTTGCCCGCGCCCACCGCCGCTAACAATGCGGCATCCAAATCGCTCTGTTGTTTGGTCAGTGTGCGCGCCGTGGTGACCGCGTTCTGCAGAAAGCCCCACAGATCCGGCGATGAACGGGCATAGATCTCACCGAGATCCGCCAACCGCCGCACATCGTAGTTGAGCTGCGGCATCCGCGGGTTCAACTGCGCCAGAATCTGATTGGCATTGACGATCGATTCTCCGAAGTCGCTGCCGAGCCCATCCAGCGCCTGCGCCACCGCGGACAACGTGGCGTTCAGCTCGATCGGGTCCACCTTCTCGGCGATCGAGGTGATCGTCTCGAACAATGTGTTGAACTCGGTGGTCACCGACCGCACATCAATCACGTCATGCGGTGTTATCCGTTGCTGCTGCGGGCTTTCCGGGGAGGTGAGTGACACATATTTGTTGCCGAACAGGGTGGCCGCCTCGATATTGGCGACCACGTTGGCCGGAATCAGCGGGATATACTTCGGATCCACATTCAGCACCAGCTTCGCCGCCGGCTTGCCATCAGACTCGATCTCCGAGATGCTGGCCACCCGGCCGATCTCCACTCCGTTGAAAGTGACTTTCGATCCCGGTTCCATTACCAGCCCCGCCCGCGAAGCCACCATTGTCAGTTCGGTCTTGGGCGTGAAATCGCCCCGAAACTGCAGGTACACCAATACGAGAACCAATGCGCCGACTAACAACAGCACCACACCCTCCACGTAGAGGAGGGCCCGTCGGTGCTTGCGCGTCAGCAGCGTCGCCATCGTAGTTACACCGTGAGATTGAAGTTGGGGTCGACCCCGTAGAGCGCCAACTCGGCCAGCAGGACAACAACCACTACCGAGACCAACGAGAAGCGCATCGATCGACCGACGGCCTGGCCGACGCCGACCGGGCCACCGCTGGCGGTGTAGCCGTAGTAGCAATGGGTGATCATCACCACCACCGCGATGATGACGACCTCCAGGACCGACCAACCCACATCCTCGGGGCGCAGGAAGGTGCGGAAGTAGTGCTCGTAAGTGCCGTTCGACTGTCCATAAAACACCGTTGTGACGACCTGGCCAGATGTGAACGCCATGTCGAGAGCCAGGGCGTACAGCGGCACGATCACCGCCAGCCCTCCCAGAATCCGAGTGGAGACCAGAAACGAGATCGACTTGATGCCCATGACTTCCAGCGCGTCGATCTCCTCGCTGATCCGCATGGCGCCCAACTGGGCGGTGGCGCCCGCGCCTACCGTGGCGGCCAGCGCGACACCGGCGACGATGGGCGCAGCGATGCGTGTATTGGCCAGTGCAGCAAAGAATCCCGTGAACGCCTCGACTCCGATGTTGCCCAGCGACGCGAAGCCCTGGATGGCGATCAGCGAGCTGCCGGACAGCGTCACAAAACCGATGATCGCGACCGTGCCGCCGATGACGGCCATCGCGCCGGTCCCCATGCCGATCTCGGCGGTGAGCCGCAGCGTCTCCCTGCGGTAGTGGCGCAACGCCCACCAGATCTGCGCGACGCTGATCCGGGTGAACCTGGCGAAAATCCCGATCTGCTCAAGTCTTCGGGCCGCGCCGCCGCCATAGCGGTTGAGGTTGGCGGCTGTCCGCGGGTAGCGGGCGCGCAGTACGGCTGAGGACCCGGTCATGCTAGCGCCCCGTCCCGAACCGCACGCCGATCGTGGTCAGCACCACGTTGACCGCGAACAGCGCGATCACGCATAACACCAGCGTCTCGTTGACGGCGGTGCCGACGCCCTTGGGGCCGCCCTTGGTCGTCAACCCGCGGTAACAGCCGACCAACCCGGCGATCAGGCCGAACGCGGCCGATTTGACCACTGAGATGACCACCTCGGGCAGGCCGGTAACCAGCGTCAGTGTGCCGACGTAGGCGCCGGCCGAAACATGTTGGATGTAGACACCGAAGACGAAGCCGCCGACCAGGCCGATGGTTATCACCGCGCCGTTGAGCAGCGAGGCGACGATGGTCGAGGCGACGACGCGGGGCACCACCAGCCGATGGATGGGGTCGATGCCGAGCACCTCCATCGCATCGATCTCCTCACGGATGGTGCGAGCGCCGAGGTCGGCGCAGATGGCTGTCGACCCGGCACCGGCGATCACCAGCACGGTGGTCAACGGACCCAGCTGTGTGACCGCGCCCAGCGCCGCGCCCGCGCCGGAGATGTCGGCGGCGCCGAACTCGGCCAGCAGGATGTTGAGCGTGAAGATGATGAGCACGGTCAACGGAATCGAGACGGCCAGGGTCGGCAGTAACGAAACACTCGTAATGAACCAGCCCTGCTCGATCGCCTCACGCCAGTGGAAGGGCCGTCGAAACAGCGCCTTGCCGGTCAATACGCACGTTCGGTAGAACCCGCCGACCGCGTCAATCCCGGGCTGGACCTGGCCGCGAAGATAGGTGGCCACGGTGTGGGTTGTCATAGGCGTGGTCCGGTCATCTCCGATTTCCTGCACTATCGAGTGCGGCCATCAACGTTGTGTTCGCAAGTTCGAGTACGTCTTCGGCGGCTTTCTTCGCTCTGGCGGGATCACCTGAGCAGATCGCATCGGCCAGCTTCCGGTAGTCATCGGGACGCTTGACCTTGGCGGGCATCGCAGTGGCCAGGGCGGCTAGCGCCGGCTCATATGCGGCGCGAAATGCGTTGTACATCAACCGATATACGATCGAACTAGCGCTGTCGACCACATGATCCCAGAACTTGAGCGCTTGGCGTTGCCACTCGAGCAGATCTTGCTCGGTCTCGAGCGCGCGCAGCGAATCCCCGAGCAATTCAGGCAACTCAGGTCCGCGCCGTTCGGCCGCCAGCTCCGCGACCTTCGGACCGTTTCGCAGCCGTGCCTCGAGGATGCTGCGGACAACGGAAGTGTCGAGCTCGCCATCGCGAAACAGCAACCGGGGCAGCAGGTCCAGGCCAGCATGACGTCGGAAGTCACGCACAGTGGTAACGCCGCCTTGGCGCACCTCGACCAGACCGGCCGCCGAAAGCCGCTTAAGCCCCTCGCGGACAGCGGGCCGGGATACCCCGAGGACGTCAGCCAACCGGCGCTCGCTGGGCAACGCCTCCCCGGGCTGCATCTCACCGCTGAGCACATCGGCAGCGACCTGCTCGAAAACCTCTTCGGGCACCGATCGACGAGTCACCGGCTGCAGCGCCATGCGCTCAGTGTGGCTGGCAATTGGTCAGACGTCAAGTGGCCAGACCACTTACCTGTGACAGATGCGCCAATCGCCCGATTCCTCAACCGGCCTGTCGACTATTCCGTTAGCTATGCGGCGCTAGGCTCCCGCTCGCTGCGCCGCCACGAACAGATTCCCCGGGACGTGGTCTTCGGCCTCTTTGGGAGCTACGCGGCCATAGCCGGCCATGAGTTCGAGGGACGGGGTCACCGTCACGGCCCAGCCGTGTCGACTGAACCAGTCGCCGACGTCTTCGCGCTCCTCGAAGTACCACAGCTCGTCGGTGCTGGGCACCTCACGCGCGGGGTTTGCTTTGGCCATCAACTCCCGGGCCCGATCCATCCGCGCACGTCGCTTCGCCCGGAACTCGGGATCGAGAAACTTCGGTCCCAGCGCCTCCACGGCGACCCGGCTGCCGGTGACGGTGAGCCCCTGAACACGCTCGAAGAGCAGCTCTTGAGCCGCGGCCGGCAAATACGGCATCAGCCCCTCAGCCGACCAGACGCTGGGCGCCGAGGAGTCAAAACCCGCCTGCTGTAACGCCGTTGGCCAGTCCTGACGCAGATCCACCGGAACCGCGATCCGGTTGCAGGCAGGCCGCGCCCCGTGCTCGGCCAACGTCGACGATTTGAACTCCAACACCCTGGGCTGGTCGAGCTCGTAAACCGTCGTCCCGTCCGGCCACGGCAGCCGCCAGGATCGCGAGTCCAGGCCGGCCGCCAGGATGACCACCTGGCTGATGCCCGCAGCAGTCGCGTCGAGGAAAAACGAGTCAAAAAACGCGGTCCGCGAAGCCATGTAGCCGACCATCGCCTGCATCTGCAGCGGCAACTCCGGTTCGGATTCGAGCAGCTCGGCGGACAGCTGCGGAGCGGAGTACCAATTCCACACTCCGTCGCCGGCGGCGTCCAGGAACACCCGCGCGAACGGATCGCTGATCAGCGGATTCTCGCTCTCGGTTTCCGCCGCGCGGGCCGACGCGACGCCCAGCGCCGTCGCCCCCACGCTCTCGGTGATCTCCCAGCTGTCGTTATCGGTTCTGGCCACGCTCACTCCCCTTCCCGCAGCGCTGCCACGAACAAGCTCTTCGGGGCGGCGTCTTCGATGTCCTGCGCAGGCCTGCGGTCGTAACCGGCCATCACCTCTTCTGCCGGCATCACCGCCACGTCCCAGCCGTGGCGACCTAACCACACACCGACGTCTTCGCGCTCCTCGAAGTACCACAGGTCTTGGACGTCGGGGATGTCATGCTCTGGCTCCAGCTTGGCCATCAAATCGCGCACCCGCTGCATGTTCTCACGCTGCTTGGCGTGAGCGGCCTCGTCGAGGAACTCGGGACCGGGCGCCTCCACGGCGATCCGACTGCCGGGGGCACCGAGCATCTGGACACGCTCGAAAAGCAGCTCCTGGGCATCCGCAGGCAAAAACGGCAGTAGTCCCTCAGCCGACCAGGCACTCGGCGCCGAGGCGTCGAAACCGGCCTGCTCTAACGCGGCCGGCCAGTCGTGGCGCAGGTCGACCGGGACATTGACCAGGTTGCAGGTCGGCTCCGCGCCGTTTTCCCGCAATGCCGACGCTTTGAATTCCAGCACCCGGGGCTGGTCGAGTTCGTAGACCGTGACGCCATCCGGCCACGGCAACCGCCAGGACCGAGAGTCCAAACCTGCCGCCAGGATCACCACCTGCCGCACCCCGGCTCGGGTTGCATCGAGGAAGAACTTGTCGAAGAACGCCGTCCGCGCAGCCATGTAGTCGACCATGCCCCGCATCCGCGCTACCAGGTCGGGTTCGGCCTCGGTGATCTCGGCAGGTAGGTCGGGAGCGGCAAACCAGTTCCACATCCCTTGTCCGGCGGCGTCGAGGAACACCCGGGCAAACGGATCGCTGATCAGCGGGTTCTCGCTCTCGGTTTCGGCCGCGCGGGCCGCCGCGACGCCCAGGGCCGTAGCGCCCACACTCTCGGTGATCTCCCAGGTGTCGTTCTCGGTTCTTACCACTCTCGTGTCCTCCAATTTCGCTAGCACGCCTACGTATCGACCCTACGCGCGCTGCGTGTGAACAAGCTGACCGTCAGGTTCATGCATGCTGGCCCGAAAGTATCCGGTTAATCCGGTTAAGTTGTCGGCGGGCCGTTAACCGTGCGGCACTCATCTGAAGGATCGTTGGAACATGCGGGTTGACGGGCGCGAGATCGCTGTGTCCGGCAGCTTGCTGCAACCACTGACCCGACGGACCAACGACATCCTGCGGCTCATCCTGGCCGCGACCTTTCTTGCCACGGTAATCACGGGTTCGCTGATCACCCGGCCCAGGTGGATCGCGCTGGAGAAATCCATCTCCGAAATCGTCGGGGTCCTGACCCCGACGCAATCCGATGTGGTTTATCTGGCATACGGCTTCGCGATACTGGCATTGCCGTTCATGATCTTGATCGGCCTGATCGTTGCGCGGCAATGGAATCTGATGGGCGCATATGCCGCCGCCGCGCTCATCGCCGTCCTCTCGTTGTCGATCAGCACCAATCGCATTGCGGCACCCCGGTGGCACTTCGATGTCTCGGACCGGCTCAGCACGCTGCCGGCCCAGTTGCTCGACGACCCGCGGTGGATCGCGATGCTCGCTGCCGTACTGACCGTGTCGGGCCCTTGGCAGCCGGCGCGCTGGCGACGCTGGTGGTGGACGTTGCTGCTCGCCTTCGTGCCGATCCATCTGTTGATCAGCGCCATCGTGCCGGCTCGCTCATTGGTGGGGCTGGCGGTCGGATGGTTCGTCGGAGCCTTGGTTGTCCTGATCGTCGGCACCCCTGCACTAGAGGTGCCGCTGGACGGTGCCGTTCGTGCGATGGCTAAACGCGGATTCGTTGTGTCGCGGCTATTGGTCGTCCGGCCGGCCGGACCCGGAGCGCTTGTTCTTTCGGCCGATTGCCGCGATCCGAATGATGCAGCGATCCAAGCGGCGATCGAGTTGTGGGGCCCACATCAACGCAGCGGCGGCGCACTGCGACAGCTCTGGCGCAAGCTGAGGCTGCGTGGCACCGAGACCGCCCCCTTGCAGCCGTCCATGCGACGCGCCGTCGAGCATCGCGCACTGATGGCCATTGCCATCGGTGACGCGGGTGCCGCCAACACCTCGACGATCGGCGTCGCCACCCTCGACCGGGGATGGACGATGTACGCGCACCATCCCATTCGGGGGATCCCGCTCGAAGAATGCGCAAAGACCACACCGGTCGAACACGTGTGGGAATCGTTGCGGACGCTGCACGACTGCCAGATCTCGCACGGCGACCTACGCGGCAATGAGATCACGGTCGACGACGGCGCCGTGATTTTCGGCGGATTCGGCAGCGCCGAGTACGGCGCCACCGACGCCCAACTTCAATCCGACCTTGCCCAACTGCTGGTGACGACGTCGGCACTGTACGGCGCGGAGTCCGCAGTGGGTGCAGCGATCGAAGCGTTCGGTAAAGACACCATCCTGACCGCCTCGCGCAGACTCACCAGAGCGGCTGTGCCAAAACGGATCCGGGAATCGGTGGCAAACGCGGGCGTCGTCATTTCCAGCAGCCGCGCCGAGGTCAAACGCCAAACCGGCGCGGACCAGATCAAAACCCAAACCATCACCCGGTTCACCCGCAATCAGGTCATTCAACTGGTGCTACTCGGTGCGCTGGTCTATGTCGCATATCCGTTCATCAGTACCGTGCCCACGTTCTTCTCCGAGCTAAGGAACGCGAACTATTGGTGGGCGCTGCTGGGGTTGGGGATATCGGCGATGACGTATGTGGGCGCGGCGGCCGCTCTGTGGGCCTGTACCGACGGCCAGGTGAACTTCTGGAAGCTTTCAATCGCGCAGGTGGCCAATACCTTTGCCGCAACCACCACTCCGGCCGGAGTCGGCGGGCTCGCACTCAGCACCCGGATCCTGCAGAAGGGGGGCCTGACCGCGGTGCGAGCCACCGCTGCGGTGGCGATACAGCAATCAGTGCAGGTGATCATGCACATCTTGTTGCTGATCTTGTTCAGTACTGTTGCGGGCGCGTCGACGGACCTCGCGCATTTCGTCCCGAGTGCGGCGGTGCTTTATCTAATCGCAGGTGTCGCACTGGGTATCGTCGGCACCTTTCTGTTCGTGCCCAAGCTGCGCCACTGGCTGGGGACGGCGGTGCGCCCGAGGCTCAACGAGGTCACCAAAGATCTCATCGAGCTGGTCCGCGAACCAAAACGATTCTCGTTGATCGTACTCGGTTGTGCCGGAACAACTCTCGGCGCCGCGTTGGCACTCTGGACCAGCGTCGAAGCCTTCGGCGGCGGCGCGACGTTCGTCACCTGCACCGTGGTGACGATGGTCGGGGGAACACTCGCCTCAGCCGCACCGACACCCGGCGGCGTCGGTGCCGTCGAAGCGGCGCTGATCGGTGGTCTCGCAGCCTTCGGGGTACCGGCGGCGGTGGCTGTGTCGTCGGTTCTACTGTATCGGGTGCTCACCTGCTGGCTACCCGTCTTCGTCGGCTGGCCGGTGATGCGGTGGCTAACCAAGAAAGACATGGTCTAAAGCTTGCGCTGAGCCTCGCCGCCGCAGTCCGTCCGGGCCGCCAGAGCAACGACGAACAAATTCGCCAGCCACAAGAGCGAAGGTCCTAGCCGGCAACTCGAGGAGGGGCTTAGGTAGCATCGCAGGCCGGGTGGGGTGAGGAAGGCTGGCCGGTGGATGAGGTGGTATTTGGGCGGTACCGGCTTCTGTCGGTGATAGGCGAGGGCGGCATGGGCAAGGTCTATAAGGCCCACGACACCATGATGGATCGCGATGTGGCGATCAAGGTGTTGCCGCCCGAACTGGCCACCGAACCCGGTTATGAGCAACGGTTCCGGCGCGAAGCCCACACCGCGGCCCGATTGACCGCGCCACACATCATCCCGATCTATGAGTCCGGTGAACTCGACGGCCGCCTGTATTTGGTGATGCCGATCATCGAGGGCATCGACATCGGTGGGCTGCTGCGGCGGGACGGTCCGATGAGCCCGCAGCGCGCAGTGCGCGTCATTGAGCAGCTGTCAGGCGCACTAGACGCCGCCCACGCCGTCGGGCTGGTCCACCGCGACGTGAAACCCTCCAACGCGCTGATCACCGGGCGCGACTTCGTGTACCTGATCGACTTCGGCATCGCCCACGATGCCGCGGCCACCAAGCTGACCAGCACCGGCATGATCGTGGGCACCCTGAGCTACATGGCTCCGGAACGCTTCACCGCCGGAATCGCTGATGCCCGCTCCGATGTCTATGCCTTGGCGTGTGTGTTGCATGAATGCCTGACCGGCCGGCCCCCGTATCCGGGTGAAAGCATGGAGCAACAGATCGCCGGGCACCTCACGCTGGACCCGCCGAAGCCCAGTGCGCGTCGACCTGAGCTCCCCCTCGGATTTGATGAGGTCATCGCGACCGGCATGGCCAAAGACCCCGAGAAGCGCTACCAAAGTGCTCATGAGCTGGCCATTGCCGCACAGCACGCCCTCGCCACCGCGCCATCCCACAACCCCCACGCCGCATCCACACTCGACGCGACCGAACCCGCGCCCACACCGCTAGATGATCAGGTCCCACCCCGGCACGCGTCCGCGTCCGAGCCGGTGCGGCAACGGGCCGCCGACCACAACTTCGCCGCAACCCCGCAACCCGCGCCCGGCCGGCCGCCTGCCCCCCAATCCCGACCCGCTGACCGGCCGGTCCCTCGACGGGTCCCGACAATGCACCCCCAACGCAGGACGGTCCTGATCGCCACGATGGTCGTAATCGTCGTGCTGTCCGCAGCGGCCTTCGTCACCTTCCGCCTACTACAACCACATCCGCCAGCACCCCAAACCCAAACCGCGCCGCCCGCAACGCCTTCGACGACAGCGTCGGAAACCAGCACGGCACCGGTCCCGGGCGCCAAGTACACCATCGCCAATTACATTACTGAGAACCACATTACGGAGACCCCCATTCATAAAGGCGATCCCGGCGCTCCTACGATCGGTCTGGCAATACCCCCGGGATGGCAGGTGGCCGACGACAGCGGGGCCTCATATGGCACCTTAGTCTTGGCTCAGCCCGCGAATCCCTCCGATCCACCTAACATCTCGGCGCTCGTCTCCAAGCTGACTGGCGACGTTGACCCGGCGAAGATCATCCAGTACGCCCCCGGCGAGCTGCAGAACCTGCCCGGATACGAGGGCTCCGGTGACGGAAGTGCGTCCACTCTCAGTGGCTTCCAGGCGTGGCAAATTAGTGGCTACTACTCGCGGGAGGGTAGGAAGCGCGCCGTCGCGCAGAAGACGGTGGTGATTCCCAGCCAGGGTGCAATCTTCGTGCTTCAGCTCAATGCCGATTCACTCGATAGCGACCAAGGGCCGTTGATGGACGCCACGAACGTCGTCGATGAGCGAACGACCATCACCCCTTGACGCAGACAGGGCGCCAGAACGGAATGCGTATGCGGATGACTCCGGCCGAGTAGCTGGCCGCCGCTTGCCTCCAGACCGCCCCCGCGACACGGCGTGAACAAACAGGCACCATGTGAGGGGGGCGAGGCACAGGAGAGGGGGTCACGGGTGTCCAGTCAGTACGGCGTGCACGAGCGCGACGTTGGGGACACCCGGCAAGACAATTCGGATTTTCGGGGCTCCGGCGGGCTCAGCGCATCGATGAACGCGCTCTACGAGCGAGCGCGGATCTGGTGGATCGGCTCCGATCCCGGACTGCTACGGCTGCGGATGGCGACCCGGACGACGGCCGCGCTGGCCTGCTCCCTGGCGATCCTCTACTTCATCACGAAGGCCACGGGACAACCTCTTACAGTCGCGCTGCTTGGCGTCGTCATCACCATGATCGCGGCGCAGTCTGTCAACGAGCCGAACCCACGCCAGCAGCGGATCACGATGGCGCTACTGCCCGCGCCCGCCGCACTCGCCATCACCGCCGGCGTGCTACTCGCACCGCACCGGGTGGCCAGCGACATCGTCTTCGTAGTGGACGTGTTTGCCGCGGTCTACGCCCGCCGCTTCGGCGCCCGCGGCAGAGCGCTGGGCCAGGTCGCATTCAACGCGTATTTCTCCACTTTGTATCTGCGGGCCAGCATTTCGGAGTTGCCCTGGTTGATCGGGGCAGTCGTGGTCGGAACGGTGTGCACCTTTGTCATGAGCACCTACGTGCTGCCCGACCGACCCGAACGCGTACTGGGTGCCACGATTCGGGCGCTGCGGGCCCGGATGGCCATCGTGATCGACACGACTGCCGAAGCCGTTCGTACGGGCCGCCTCGACGAACGGCGCCTCCGCCGCATGCGGGCCCGCACCATCCGGCTCAACGAGACCGCACTGATGGTGCAAGATCAGATCGAAGACAAAGCCGACCCTGCCTTGTTGTGGCCCGGGGTAACCAGTGAACATCTGACCCCCTGGCTGTTCGACGCCGAACTCGCCATCGAGTGGGTCGGCACCGCAGGTCGACGAGCAACGGTCGTCACCTCGGAAGATCCCACAGCTATACCTGCCGCCACTCGCGGTGAACTGGTCGCGGCGCTCGCACAGCTCGCGCGGGCAATCCGCGTACCGCAACCTGGCGGGCTTGAACAAGCCGCCAACCAGGCCCAGCAGATCCTTGACCAGCAGCGGGGCCCCGTACCCGCCGACGACCCCAGTAAGGGCGCCGACCGCAGCCTCGCCCTGGCGATAATCAACGCCGCAAAAGCGACTGCCGATGTCCGGGCAATAGTCGAGGGCGCCGCCACCGCTAGCACCGGCGTCCTCGAAAGCACCGACGTCGCACCGCCGCCGGCATCCGACAGCGACGGCCAGCAGGCCGGCCAGCAGAGTAGCGGTCTGCTGCCGAGCACACGGCAAGCCATCCAGGTTTCCGTCGCCGCGTCGTTGGCTATCGTCATCGGCCAGCCGCTTTCGCCGTCTCGCTGGTATTGGGCCGTGATCGCGGCGTTCGTCATCTTCGCCGGCACCAACTCCTGGGGCGAAACTCTTACCAAAGGCTGGCAGCGGCTGATCGGCACCATGCTCGGCGTCCCTTGTGGAGTGCTGGTGGCCACGCTGTTCGCCGGCAATCACCTCGGCTCACTCGCGATGATCTTCGTCTGCCTGTTCTGCGCCTTCTATTTCAAGGGCGTCACCTACAGCCTGATGACTTTCTGGATCACCACGATGTTGGCGTTGCTGTACGGCCTGCTCGGTGAATTCTCCTTCGGCGTGCTCATGCAGCGGATCGAAGAGACCGCCCTCGGCGCCGTCATCGGCATAACCGTGGCCATCCTGGTGCTGCCGACCAATACCCGAACCGCCATCGCCGACGACACCCGTGCGTTCTTGACGGCCCTGTCCAGCCTGATCGAGATCTCCGTCTCGACCATGTTCTGTGACGCCGAGGCTGTGAGCCCGACCGAGCAAGCACGTCAACTCGACCACAGCCTGCAGCAGTTCCGGGTCACCGCCAAACCGCTGCTCGCGGGGGTCGGCGGCCTTGCCGGCCGCCGAAGCATTCGGCGCGGCCTGCGGCTATTCACGGCGTGCGATCGTTACGGGCGAAGCCTGGCACGCAGCAGCGAACAGTACGAAGACCCGGTCGAGTCGCAACCGCGGGCCGACGCGTTCATGTCTGCCGCAGCGCAGACTCGGCGCAACATCGACGCGCTGGTCGCAATCATCGACGGCGACTGCGCGGCGATCGTCAACTCCGCGACCGACGACCTCGACGCCGCGGAGACCCTGGCCCGGCATCAGGACTGCGACGGCGAGCCGCAGCCCGATACCCGGCCATTCCTCACCGCCGTGCACGCGCTTCGCCAGATTGAACGGGCCGTCGTCACCGGCGCGACCAACCTCGGCGCACGCGACAGCGTGAAGCTACCTAGTCCAACCGTGAGCTGAAAAGCGTGCCAAAGCTTTTCGGCTCCGCTCGGCATGATTCAACTGCCCTCTGTTGATGGCGTTCACGCTCAGGTATTCATAAGGCATGCCCAGGCATTCTCAGGCCGCCCGCTCGATTTCGCCTCGGCACAGGTTCGCCGGTCCGAATATCGCGGTCAATTGCTGCGTATCTGACCCACGCGGTACTGTGTTGACCGGTTGACTCCCCAGCCTTCCGGAAACGTCGCGGCGGCGATCCGAACTCCCCGCTGAACAGGCCTTCTCGCTCCGACGTAAGCGGACAGATTCAGGGTTGTGTTTTCCGGACTGACGGAGTCGTGTGCCTGCGGGTTCGGTTTTTTATGCAGTGCCGGTCGCGCTGACCGGCACGCTGTCGTGCTCGTCTGCGGTCGACTCCGTACAGTCTGTGCGTATGAGATACGCGGCACCGCGCTCAGCGCGAATTGTCGGACTATCTTGGGTCCATAAGAGGGGGTCACGCTCTCCCTTAGTCATGGTCGGCCCTAGTCGGGGGGACTCCGGTCGTATCGGTCGTATCGGTCGTCCACAAGGGGCCTCCACCCGTACTGGAGTGCGCATTCTCGCGCCCGGAGTCCGAACACGTTGTGCCATCTGCGCTGAGCCAGAAGGATTTCCATGAGCAGATTTACCGAGACGATGTTCGCCAACGCCCAGTGGAGTTTCAAGGGCATCAACACCGGGGAGCCCGACGCACCCGTCCGACACACCTGGTTTGAGGTCCACCAGCGAGCCAGGCAAGTTGCGGGTGGCCTCTCTTCCGCGGGCGTCGGCCACGGGGACGCCGTCGCTGTGCTGGCCGGCGCCCCGGTCGAAATCGCTCCGACAGCGCAGGGCATCTGGATGCGCGGCGCCAGCCTGACCATGCTGCATCACCCCACTCCACGCACCGACCTGCAGCGCTGGGCCGAGCAGACCACGGCTGTCGTGAAGATGATCGGCGCTAGTGCTGTCGTCGTCTCCGAGCCATTCATGACCGCGGCGCCGTTGCTCTCCCAATGGGGCATGCACGTGCTGACCATCGAGCAGCTCCTGGAGGGCCGCCCGATCGACCCCATCGAGACACACGAAGACGACTTGGCGTTCATGCAGTTGACGTCCGGATCCACGGGTTCTCCCAAGGCTGTTCGAATCACCCACGCAAACCTCGTCGCCAATGCCGAGGCGATG
>Ga0209530_1000289_pt1 | contig 40701 bp, 25 predicted proteins | sample BlaSpr_A8_Ref_O1_FD_187987 | JGI IMG/M metagenome (GOLD analysis project Ga0209530, IMG submission 187987) | Forest soil microbial communities from Thunder Bay, Ontario, Canada - Black Spruce, Ontario site 2_A8_Ref_O1 (SPAdes) (version 2) | ecosystem: Environmental > Terrestrial > Soil > Boreal...
CGAAGTCCGACAACATTCATGCCATTCAGGTTCAGATAGCGCCTTCCGACAAGCCGAAATAGTGCGATACAGCTTCGTATCAGTGCTTATAAACCAATCAAAATAGGGCTGGTGGACTGAGCGGGCCATTATGTTCCAGCGCCCGCCGATGACCCGATGCGAGATGCTCAAGACGACTGCCTGGAGTTGGTCGCCTTGTCAGGCCTGATCTCCGCGGCTTGACCATCGAAACAGAACGAGTTTGACGAGCCGAAGAATGAGGCGAGCTGTTCGACCGGTTAGGTCGACGACCCTAGCTTAACGGCAATGACCATCGCCGAGTCGCCCGTATCGTGGCAACCGGCGACTCAGCGGTCCCTCGATGCAACCCACAGCTTTTCATTTGCAACTAAAGAATTAGTTACTTTTCCCTGTCGGCCACGTCTAAAGGATAGGAGAGCACAGGTGCCGCCAAGACAATCGGGAACTTTGACCGAAGCTGAACTGCGGATCATGAATGTGCTCTGGGGGAAGGGATCCGGCACAGTCCAGCAAGTGCTTGATTCTATTATCGAAAAGCCGGTTTTGGCCTACAACTCTGTTTTGACTACCATCCGTGTGCTCGAGAGAAAGGGCTATCTCAAGCATCAAAAGGATGGACGGGCGCACGTGTTCACGCCGCTGGTGGGAAAGAAAGAGGCAACGCGCTCAGAAATCAGGCATCTGGTGAGCCGCTTTTTCAAGAATTCGCACGAGCAGTTGGTTTTGAACCTCCTCGAGGACCGGGGTATCGGGGTAGAAGAGATCGGCCGCCTGCGGCAAATGCTGGATCTGAAGGACGAGGACACGGATCAGGACCGGAGCGGCGTGAAATGAACTGGCTTGGCGTGCAGACTGTAGCTGAGATTTCGGTCGAGCGCATCCTCAACGCGCTGCCGGCAGGATTGCTGATTGCGTTTTTTGCCTGGGCGCTCCTCCGAATCTTGCGAAAACAAAATTCTGGAACGCGGTTTGCCGTCTGGTTCCTGGCGTTGATAGCCGTCGCTGCGCTGCCTGCGTTCGGAGGGTTCAGATTTGGACCTCTCCATTGGGCGGGCATGCGGCCTGCGATTTCGATCCCCAGTCACTGGGCACTTTTCGTATTTCTTTTCTGGGTTATGGGGTCGAGCCTGGCGCTAGCGCGTTTGCTGACCGGGCTATGGCGCCTGCGAAAGCTGCGCCAGAGTTGCACTCCAATGATGGCAGCGGATCTCGATCCGATGGTTCGGAAAACGGTCGAGACCATTGGCGGCTTGAAATCGATGTCGCAGGCGATAACGATCGCAGCTTCTGAGCAGGTGCGCGTACCAGCGGCCATCGGCTTTTGGAAGCGGACTATCGTACTGCCCACTTGGGCGTTGCGAGAGTTGCCACCGAACGACCTCAACGTGATTTTGCTGCACGAATTGGCCCACCTGCGGCGTGGGGATGACTGGACAAATCTCATTCAGAAAATTGTTCGTGCTCTTTTCTTTTTTCATCCGGCGGTGTGGTGGATCGAAAGTCAGCTCTCGGTGGAACGGGAGATGGCTTGCGATGATGCCGTGCTTGCCGAAACAGCCAATCCGCGGGGATATGCCATTTGCCTGGTATCGCTGCTGGAAAAGAGTCTGGCGCAAAAAGGATGGTCGATGGCGCAAGCGGCGGTTCATCGGGCTCACGAGGCATCTCTGCGGCTAGCGCAGATTCTCGATACAAATCGCCCTGTGGCAACCCGGGTCTGGAAGCCGGCGTTGGGGATGATCGGAGCTTTTTCGATGTGCTGCTTGATGGTGCTGCCGCACGCGCCTCAGTTTGTCGCATTTGATCGCGGAGCGCTCATACGCTCCAATCAGGCGTATTCGGGCGGGCTCAACCAAGCTTCGTTTCCGACTTCGGTCAACTCCTCTTCGACGAAAACGGCCGTGGTCATTCCGGCTTTACTCCGAATGCGCGAATCGTCGTCTTTAACGTCATCGCTACGAACGAGCCCCAACGTTGTTTCTGCGCAGGTTCCGACGCATGCCTCTGCACAACGTCAGCTGACTCCTGCGCGGACATTGGTTTCCCAATCGAACGCGCCGCGGCCGCGCGAAGTGATGATGAACGCAAGCCCGAGTGGGAAGTATGGGCCGGAAGTTCGAACGCTCTTCTTTATTGAAACCACGCAGTATGTGATCGATGACTCGTCGGTGTGGAGCGTCCAGGTGTGGCGTGTGACTGTCTTGAGTACAAACCTTAACCGCTCGGCGAAAGTGCCGGCGGCTAATTCAATTTAGCGCAAAAATTTTTGTAACGAACAACTACATAATTAGTTGCAAAAGGAGAAGGGAAATGAAGATGTGGATAGAACGTTGTAAGACAATCGCAACAAGGCGTCTGGCTGTGGGCCTGCTTGCCGTAGCCGTAGTGGGATCACTGGCGACGCTCAATTTTACGAAGTCGGCAAAGGCAGCGGAGGCTGCGCCGGCTGCGCCCGCGCTTGATGACAACAGTGTGGGAGCGTTGCTCACGCTCGATCGCGCCATGGAAACTCTAGCGGCGCGGGTGACACCAGCGGTCGTAAACGTAACCGTAACGTCGAAGGGTAACGCGCAGCAAACCGGTGCGGAAGGCATGCCCGACATGCAGCAATTTTTTGGCCCGGACAATCCTTTCGGCCGTCAGTTTAATTTTCCGTCACAGCCTCAGAACCGGATCGAACACGGCCTTGGCAGCGGCGTGATCATCTCTCCCGATGGATACATCGTCACCAACAATCACGTGATCGAGGGAGCGGTCGATATTCGCGTCACCATGAGCAACCGTGACGTTCTGCCAGCTAAGTTGGTGGGCGCTGATCCGCTGACCGACCTGGCAGTGATCAAGGTGAACGGCAGCAACTTGCCGAGCGTGCCCTTCGGTAACTCTGCGAACCTACATCCCGGACAGACGGTGCTGGCCTTCGGCAATCCGTACGGATACCGTTTCACGGTGACGCGCGGCATTATCAGTGCGCTGAATCGTCCCAATCCGGATGCGAGCGATCGTCGCAAGCCAGGTGAATTCATCCAGACCGATGCCGCCATCAATCCCGGAAACTCGGGCGGAGCGCTGGTTGACGCACGTGGCGAACTCATCGGGATCAATACCTTCCTGATTTCATCTTCAGGATCATTCTCCGGAATGGGCTTCGCGATTCCGGCTCAGATCGTTCAGCCTACGGTGGAGACGCTGATTCGGGATGGCAAGGTGACGCATGCGTTCATCGGAATTCAGATCTCCGATGTAACTCCCGACAACGCGAAGTTTTTCCACATGAATAAGGCTGAAGGAGCGCTGGTCAGCGACGTTCAGGCCGACGCGCCTGGAGCCAAAGCCGGTCTGCGCACGGGAGACGTGATTACTGAAATCGATGGCAAACCTGTAACCGACGCTGGACAGTTACAAATGATCGTCGGACAAAAGCGACCGGGCGACACGATTCATCTGGAAGTCGAGCGTGACAGCAAGCCGACCAGCGTTGCGGTAACGCTCGAAACACTCGGCGGCGACAAAGGCGCGGAGACGGCCAATGCTGACCACGGAAAAGGGCGTTGGGGGCTGAGTCTGGCTGACTTGACTCCGGATGTTCGGAACCAAGTACAAGTGGAATCGTCAGTCCACGGCGCCGTTGTTGAAGACGTCAAACCGGGCAGCCCGGCCGATAACGCGGGCTTGCAGCGTGGCGACGTCATCATGGAAGTCGATCGTAAGCCGGTGAAATCTGCCGCTGATGTGGCGCAAGTGCTATCGAATGTGCCGAATGGGCAAGATGCACTGGTGCTGGTATGGTCCCAGGGCGGCAGCACGTTCCGCGTGCTGCATCCTTCACAAGGGTAGGGGGCGGAAGGTTAGCCTTCTGCGCGCTGTGCTCCACTCGACCTCCTGGCGGGTGGGGCGCAGCGCGTATTTTTTCGATCGTGCGTTCCTGAGAAATGTGGGCTGCCGATCGCCGTGGGGGACCGTCGTCGTACAAATCCTTGCTATAAACAATTCGAATTGGACTTGTCCCAAACCAGACACTAGAGTTTTATCCTGGTTGTAGTGTCAGAATGGCGAAAGCGCAATACGAAATATGACCATCCGGTGCGCACCGTAGTAATCAACAACCCCGCAGGCAATGTAGGGCGGTTCCGTTTTCACCCGATAGAATGGATTAGGAGGGCGGGTTTCTGGCCCTCTTCGCTTCGCTGCCGGTTACCGGTTGACCGGTGGCAGGACCAAGAGAATTGGAGCAAATGGAGACAAGATTGGATCAACCGAACGAAGTCGTTCAGGATATAGACCACGCCGCGCGCTCTCTCGATGCCAGCTATGTGCTGACCTGGGAAGAAATCGCAAGTTTGGCAGCCGAGCCCGGCAAGCCAGCCGATACCTTGATGAACGTTGTTGCATTGATCGCGAGACGGTTTGGCACCGACGTTTGCTCGGCGTATCTGTTGGAGCCCGACCGGGCTCATCTGGTATTAGCGGGAACTCTCGGACTGCGCCGTGAATGCATCGGCAAGCTGCGCATGGCAGTGAATGAAGGACTCGCCGGCTTGGTTGCGGAACAGGTTCGTCCGGTGGCCGTCGAACAGGTCAAGAATCATCATCGTTTCAAGTACTTCAGCGAGGCAGGCGAGGACGATTACCAATCGTTTCTCGGAGTTCCCATTATCGATCGCGGCGTGCTGCAAGGTGTTCTGGTCATTCAGACCTTGGAGTCGCGAGTCTTTCCGGCAAACGAAATTCGCCAGCTCACGGAGGCGGCGAAGCGAGTTGCGCCCATCGTGAGCGAAGCCCGCACGCTCGATCGTTTCATAGCTCCAGCGCAGGAACGTCTTTGGGCTCTGGCGCGTAACATGTGGTGGAGCTGGGATAACGATGCGTCGTCCCTGTTTCGCGATCTCGATCCTCTGCGTTGGAGGCAGCTCAATCACAGTCCCGTCGCCCTGCTGAACGAGTATCCTTTGGCTAAACTCGAAGCGCGGGCCGCGGAACTTATTCTGCACAGCCGTATCAACTATACGTATCGTCGCCTGCGCGAGTATCAGGATGCGGAGCGCACCTGGGGCGCCCGCCACGCCGGTATATTGCGGCCCCGTCCGGTAGCCTATTTCTCCGCTGAATTTGGCGTTCACGAATCTCTGCCCATCTACTCCGGCGGACTTGGAGTTTTGGCCGGCGATCATATCAAGAGCGCTTCCGATCTCGGGATTCCGCTCGTCGGAGTTGGTCTGTTTTATGGGCAGGGATATTTTCGCCAGCGCCTTGACCCCGATGGCTGGCAACATGAAGAGTATCTCGAGACCGACGTCAATCAACTGCCTATGGAAACAGCCATTGGCAAGAACGGCCGACCCGTGGTGGTGCAGGTCGATACCCGCCATGGTCCAATCTACGCTAAGGTATGGCGCGTGAAAGTGGGTCGTTGTGAGTTGTTTCTTCTGGATTCTGACGTCGAAGGCAATACTCCCGAAGACCGGGAGATGACTTCGCGCTTGTACGGAGGCGACGGCCGTGTGCGCGTGCATCAGGAACTACTTCTCGGAGTCGGAGGTCTGCGCGCTTTGAAAGCGCTCGGCATCACACCGGGGGTTCTTCACCTCAATGAAGGACACAGCGGGTTTGCGGTGCTCGAAGCGATTCGCCAACGGATGGAAGAAGAAGGCATCAGTTTCGATAAAGCCGTGCCGCGGGTCGCCCGTGAAGTGGTCTTCACCACGCATACCCCGGTGCCTGCCGGCCACGATCGCTTCGATTCCGATCTGATCGAAGAGCACCTTGGACCTTTGCGCGAGGCTCTTGGTCTGTCCCGCGAAGGTTTCATGGCATTGGGCCGCGAAAATCCTGACAGTGACGAGCGTTTCTGCATGACCGTGCTCGGTCTGAAGCTCTCGCGACGCGCGAATGCCGTTTCCTCTTTGCACGGGGAAGTCTCTCGTGCCATGTGGACAGGACTTTCACCAGGCAAACTGGAAGATGCGGTTCCCATCGGACACATCACAAACGGCGTACATGTCCCCACCTGGCTGGCTCCGCAGATGTATCGCCTTTACGACCGGCACCTGGGCACGGGGTGGCATCTGCGTAGCAGCGAGGCCAAGATATGGGAAGGCATTGATAACGTCGACGATGGCGAACTTTGGGAGACGCATTTTAACCTAAAGTCGCGCATGATCGAATTTGTGCGCCGGCGCGCTGTAAAACAGGCTGCCCGCCGCGACGAACCAGGCTCCGTGTTGCAACAACTGGAACGCACCCTTAGTCCGGACGCGCTGACCATCGGCTTTGCCCGCCGTTTTGCGACTTATAAGCGCGCCAATCTGATATTGGCCGATATCGAAAAAATCGCGAGCATGGTCAATGATCCGAAGCGCCCCGTGCAGTTCGTATTTGCGGGGAAGGCACACCCGCTCGACGAACCGGGCAAGCGGGTGCTGCAGCAAATCGCGCAATTGATGCGCGAGCCACAGTTCTCCGATAAATTCGTGTTCGTCGAAGACTACGACATCAATGTCGGCCGCCATCTGACGCAAGGTGTTGATGTCTGGCTGAACAATCCGCGACGTCCGCTTGAGGCCTCGGGCACCAGCGGCCAGAAAGTTGTTCTAAACGGCGGCTTGAATCTTTCGGTGCTCGATGGATGGTGGGCTGAGGCCTATGACGGCCTGAACGGCTTCGCCATTGGCAACGGCAGAACTCACTCCGATATGAACGTTCATGACACTCGCGATGGAGACGACCTGATGCGAGTGCTTGGCGAAGAAGTGATTCCGCTCTACTACCAACGCGATAGCGACGGGCTTCCGCGCGGCTGGATCAAACGCATGAAGCGTACCATACGCACTCTCGGCTGGCGCTTCAACGCCGACCGCATGGTGATGGATTACACACTCAATTGCTACGTTCCGGCGGCGGGAGGCACTTCGAGCGATCTTCGTCTACAACAGTAAGACGCAGGTAGCTCGCGAACCGGGTCGTGGGCTGGGCATTCGCGCCCGACCCTCAAATTAATATGAAGCAGGAGCCACCGCGTCTTCGGGATATGCGGGCATTCCGAACTCCGGAACATCGAGCCCTTCTTCCTCCACCTCGGCCGACACGCGCATGCTCTTCACTTTGTTGACCGACCAGAAGACGGCATACGTTGCGCCGAACGCCCAAACCGCATATAGCGTCGCTCCCATAACCTGACATAAGAACTGCCGCGTATCACCGTGAAGCAAGCCCGTCACACCTTGGCCTGTGTGGCCAAGGTAGGATATTGCACCCACGCCGTTCCATCCCGCGCCATAGGCGCCGTCGGCGAAGATGCCCACACTGACCGCGCCGAGCCATCCACAATAGCCGTGGACCGAAATCGCGCCACAGGGATCGTCGATTTTGAGAATGCGGTCGTTGAAGATAACTCCGCCGCAGACCAACAATCCTGCCAGCACGCCGATCACGACCGAGGAGGTCGGTGACACAAAGGCACAGGGAGCCGTGATGGCGACCAGTCCCGCTAACATACCATTGCATGCCATCGTAATATCTGGTTTACCGAACACGAAGTACCAAAACAGCATCGCCGCCGCCGAGCCCGCAACTGCGGCAAGGTTCGTATTCACAGCAACCACTGAAATGCGAAGATCGGTTGCTCCGAGTGTGGATCCGGGATTAAAGCCCATCCAGCCGAAGAGCAGAATAAAAGTCCCCGTCACTACGTAGACGATGTTGTGCGCAGGAAATACGCGAATTTTTCCTCCCGGTCCGTATTTACCCAGGCGCGGACCCAGAATGATGGCGAGCGCCATGGCACAGAAACCGCCTACCGCGTGGACGACCGTGGACCCGGCAAAGTCGACATAGCCGTGACCGAGATTTAATGTCGATCCGACTTGCGAAAGCCAACCGCCGCCCCAAGTCCAGCAGCCGGAGATCGGATAAAGAATCGCACCGATGAAGAGCTCACAGAGCAGAAATGCCCAGAAAGTGATCCGTTCGCAGATCGCGCCGACGATGATGTAACCCGCGGTCTCCATGAATACAACCTCGAAAAGCGTCAGGCAGTTACTGGCGCTGTCGTAAGCTGGGCCGGTAAGGAAAAACCCCTTGCCCCCCACAAATCCCCACTGGCCGCTCCCAACCAGGAATCTGTTGAGTACGGGGATGCCGCCCAAGTTCGTAGGCGCGGCATTGATGGCAACCGCTCCGAACTGAAACGCGTATCCAACGGCGTAGTAGGCCAGAAAGGCAAATACATAGGCTGCAAAATTCAGCATCATCAAGTGAGCGACGTTTTTCTTTCGTATCAGTCCGCATGTGAGCAGTGCGAAACCGGCCTGCATGAACAGGACGAGGTAGCCCGTATTCAAGGTCCAAGCAAAGTTCGTGGCCAGGCGAACGTGTCCCACACTGTCCGAGAGTTTCACGGCGAGCGGTTCTTTCGCCGCCTGAGCTTGATAGTCGTCATATGCCTTTTTGTTGGCAGCGTAGTCCGGAGCAGACTTGTCGCCGGGCTCGGACACGACGAAAGGGTTCCCAGCGGCGTCAACGACAGTCGTGCGGTCACCGGTTGTGATGCCGGAAGGGTCGGGCTTCGGGCTATCTTCAGCCAGGCTCGGCGTGGCCAGCGCAACTGCAACGCCAGCGGCGAGCAGCATGGCCAGAATCAAACCAGACGCAAATCGGGATACAGATGGCGACGACAATAAGGGCCGGCGCAGTGCGCGCCTCTCCGGTTGCTTCATCATGGGATTGCTCCTGTTTTTTTGCGGTAGAACATTCTCGCCGAAGACTGTGGCGTTAAGGAAGGGCGGCGTGTAAGGCGGCATGGAATGTGTTCGCAGGTCTCCAATTCGGGCACAATCGCTCCCCACACTAAATGCCCGTGCTCGGCGGAGTCCAATAGAAATTTCTTCTTGCAGGCATCAGAAAAGCTTGACAGTTCGGCCAGACCGTTTAATATAGATGAATATTTATGCATGATAATGGATAAATATGCCTAAACGGCGAAATTGATGTAACCAGACGTCGGGGACCGCTTCCATAAGGTTCTGCGTTGAGTCTAAGGATTATGACAGCCAAGCTAAAAACCGCAGTTCTCGGCGCAACCGGCTACTCCGGCCTCGAACTCACGCGCCTGCTCGGCCGTCATCCCCGTACCGACGCGCCCCTGCTCTTGCGGCGCAGCGCCGAGACTGCGGATTCTAACGGGCACGGCCTGGACCTGCCGCACGTCCCCGGTAACGGTTCCGGCAGGGGCGATCGAACGCTGCAGCCGTTTTCGTGGTCCGCGCTAGAGCAGCATGGAGTAGAGCTTTTGTTTCTCGCTACGCCGCACGCCATTTCGCGCGAACTTGTTCCCGAGGGAATCGCACGCGGGTTGCGTATCGTTGATCTGAGCGGAGCTTGGCGGCTGAAGCAGGAACAGAATCGCGCGATCTACGGCTTCAAAGACGCCAACGCTCGGACCGCCGCCGAACTCACCGAGCGCGCCGTTTACGGTTTGCCAGAATTGAATGCGGACCGGATCCCCTCGGCTGCTCTGGTCGCAAACCCTGGCTGCTACGCGACTTCGGTCATTCTCGCGCTCGCTCCCTTGCTATCGAATGGCATTGTCGATCGTGATCGCGGCATCATCTCTGATTCGAAGTCTGGAGTATCTGGGGCCGGTAAAGAGCCTACGGCGCGTACTCACTTCGTTTCGGTGGCTGATAATTTCTCCGCCTACTCGCTCTTCGGGCACCGTCACACCGGGGAAATCCTCGAGCAACTTGCACTCAGTTCTTGTCAGCTGACGTTCACGCCGCATCTATTGCCCATTCCACGTGGGATTCTGTCCACGATCTACGTGTACTTGAAAAGCGAAATGACGGCGGAAGAAGTTCAAAGTTGTTTCCAAAAGTTTTACGCAGGCAAGCGGTGGGTCCGCGTTTTTCCGCCATCGAGTTTGCCAGAAATTCAATTCTCGGTGCACACCAACTACTGCGACCTCGGATTCTGCGTGGCGCGTGATGGCCTCCGGCTCATCGTGGTTTCTTGCCTGGACAATCTGCTCAAAGGCGCAGCCGGTCAAGCCGTGCAGAATATGAATCTCATGTACGGCTGGGATGAAGGGGAAGGACTGCAATAAAAATGAAGATAGTCGTCAAGATCGGCGGCAAAGCGCTGGAGGATAAATCCACTCTGCAAAAATGCGCGCAAGCGGTAGTGCAACTATCGCAGGATGGCCACCAGGTCGCCGTCGTGCACGGCGGGGGGAGCGCGTTGACTCGGACTTTGGAACTCCTCGGGAAAAAAAGCGACTTCGTCCACGGATTGCGCATTACTGACGCCGAAACACGCGATGTTGCGCTCATGGTCCTCGCGGGTATCGTGAACAAGAGTCTGGTGGCTGCGATCGCGGCCGCCGGACAGCCAGCGATCGGTCTATGCGGTGGAGACGGCGGCGTTTTTCGCGCGCGCAAGAAGCAGGACGCGGAGTACGACCTGGGGTTCGTCGGGGAAATCTGTTTTTCTGAACCCCGCTGGCTCAAAGCGATCTGGGCCGAGGGTGGAATTCCCGTGCTTTCCTCGCTTGCCCTCGGGGGCGATGGCCAGTACTACAACGTGAACGCGGACCAGATGGCCGCAGCGTGCGCCATAGCGTGTGAAGCTGATGCGCTGATTTTTCTCACTGACGTGCCTGGTGTAAAACAGGCTGACGGTTCGGTGATGGCGCGTCTCGATACCAAGCAAGTTGCGGGACTCATTGATGAATCCGTTGTCAGCGGCGGTATGATGCCCAAGCTCGAAGCGTGCACGCAAGCTCTGAAATCAGGCGTAGGACGCGTGCGCATCCTGCCCGCGGCGCAGGTCGAAATGTTACCCCTGTTTTATTTCACCAAGCTGGAATGCGGCACAGAGGTGCTGAGAGCATGAGTCTGGCTTCGGTCTCCCGCATGGAAGCGAAGCTCCTGCTTCCCACCTACGAGCGCGAGCCCATTCTGTTTGTTCGCGGGCGCGGCGTGTATCTCTGGGACTCCCAAGGCAAGCGATACTTGGATTTTCTCAGTGGAATCGGAGTCAACGCGCTCGGCCACAATCATCCTGCGATCCAATCGGTGATTCGACGTCAGGCTGGACGGTTGATTCATGTTTCGAATCTCTTTTTCCATGAGTATCAAGCCGAACTCGCGCAATTGTTGACACAAATCTCCGGACTCGATCGCGCCTTCTTTTGCAATAGCGGCACCGAGGCCTGGGAAGGAGCGCTCAAACTTGCCCGCGCCTTTGCGCAGGCGAACAATAAAAATGGCAGTAAACCAAGCACTCGGATTCTTGCCATGGAGAACTCCTTTCATGGACGCACTTTTGGCGCGCTCGCCACGACCGGTCAGCCGAAATATCGCGCCCCGTTCGTCCCTCTCCTGCCCGGAGTGACTTTTGTTAAGTTCAATGATCTCGACGATCTGCAACGAAAATTTGATTCCAACGTCTGCGCCGTATGCATCGAGACGATTCAAGGCGAGGGCGGAATCTGTCCCGTCGGTCGGGAGTTTTTCGAGCTCGCCGCACGCTTGACGAAACAAAGTGGCGCTTTGCTGGTGGTGGACGAAATTCAATCCGGCCTCGGCCGCACCGGGCGCCACTTTGCCTACCAGCACTACGACGTTCTGCCCGATGTGGTCACGGTCGCCAAACCGTTAGCTTGCGGCTTGCCACTTGGCGCTATTCTCACCACGGAACGGGTTGCGAGTTGTATTCATCCGGGTATGCACGGCACCACTTTTGGCGGAGGTCCGTTGGCCTGTGCTGTTGCCATCGAGTTCCTGCGCGAGGAGAAGAAATTGCTGAAGCACGTCCGCGCGCTTGGCGACTATTTTCACGCGGCGCTTGAGGCGCTGGACAAGATACACAATTCGATTCAGGATGTGCGCGGAGCCGGATTGATGCGAGCCGTTGAATTGGACTCGCCCGAACTAGCGAAGGCGGTTGCAAAACAATTGCTGCAGGAAGGGATCATCATCAATCGCACACACGAAACCGTGCTGCGTTTTCTGCCGCCTTACATAATTCAGAAAAAGCACATTGATCAACTGATCAAGGCTCTGGACGCGGCGTTGCTCCAGAGTGCCAGGTCCACGCAGAAGTTATCGAACGAGACAAAGCCCGCTTCGCCGCCGCGCAAGGAGATCGATGCGCACGCGTGAAGCGGTCTTGCCCGATGCTGAGCAGATTCACGCTCTCATCGCGGCCTACTCCGGCGACGGAACACTGCTGCCACGCTCGCTGGCGGAGATTTGCGAGAATGTTCGCGACTTCATTGTGCTTGAACATGAGAGGCGAATCATCGGATGCGGCGCACTGCATCTTTACGGTGTGCACTTGGCCGAGATTCGTTCCATCACCGTTGATCCTTCGAGCCAGAGCCATGGTGGCGGCGGGCTGCTGGTCAAGGCTCTGCTGGCGCAGGCAAAAAAACACAAGGTAAGCTGCGTGTGTCTGTTCACGCGCATTCCCGAGTTTTTCGCGCGTATGGGATTCGTTACCGCGAATCATCAGGATCTTCCCGACAAGATTCATAAAGACTGTTATCAGTGCCCGCGGCTCTATCGCTGCGACGAAATCGCGATGATCCGCGGAAAGCCTCCCGCATTTGCGATCTTGCCGCCGCCCAAGAACTGGTTGAAGATTCAGGCATGACCCAGCTGCGCCGTTCTCCCGAGAAAATTCGCTTGCCTTTGGGGTTCTCGTTCGCCGCCCTCGCCGCCGGCATTAAAGTCAGCGGGCGGCCCGACCTGGCGCTGGCGGAAGCCACTAACGGCGCGAGCGCTGCCGCCTTGTTCACAAAGAACCGGGTCATCGCTGCTCCCGTGGAAGTGGGCCGCGCGTCGTTGCTTTCGGCAGGAGGTCGAGTCCGGGCTGTCATCGTGAATTCCGGAAACGCCAACTGCGCCACCGGACGCGCCGGCATTCAAGCATGCGAAGGAGTTTGTCGGGAAGCTGGAAAATTACTAGGTGTTCCCGCTCAAGAAATTTTCCCTTCCTCAACCGGTATCATCGGAGTTCGCCTGCCTGCGGAAAAGATCTACGCGAAGTTGCCAAAGCTGGTCGCAACTCGATCCGCCGGCCAACCGAGTGTTCTCGGTTTCACGCACGCCATCATGACCACGGACACGCGGCCGAAGATTGCATCGGCGCGCTTCCGAACATCCTCAAAAGAAGGCCCCAAAGAAATAACTGTGCTGGGGATCGCCAAGGGCGCGGGTATGATTCATCCGCAGCTCGCGACCATGCTCGTGTATTTGTTTACCGATGTGGGTGCGAGTCCACGTGAATTGCATTCGCTTCTCGGCGAGGCTTGCGATCGATCGCTCAATTGCATGTCCATCGACGGCGATACTTCGACAAACGACACGGTATTGTTGCTCGCAAGCGGCGCTAGCGGTGCTCGAGTGAAAGACCCTCGCACGCGAAAGAAATTTTCGGTGGCTCTGAACCGAGTGTGCCAATCTCTCGCCGAGCAGATTATCAGTGACGGTGAAGGCGTTCAGCATGTGATCCGTCTGTTCGTGGAACAAGCGCGAACCAGGGAAGAGGCGCTGGTGGTGGCGCGGACGATTGCCCACTCCATGCTGGTGAAGACTGCCTGGGCCGGCGCTGATCCGAATTGGGGACGAATTCTCGCAGCGGTGGGAAGATGCGGCGTGCCCATCGATCCATCGCGTGTTCAGATTCTTATTGGTAGACAGAAGGTATGTCGCAACGGGGTTGGCTGCGCGTTCAAGGAGAGAGAAGCTCACAGCGCTCTCTCGCAACCTGTTTGCGACGTTCGGGTGCAACTGGGGCGGGGGCGGAATGCGGTGCAATTTCTTACCACCGACCTAACCGCCGAATATGTGCGGATCAATGCGGACTATTCGACTTAACCATGCGGCTTTAGAAGCTGAACAGCGCTGTCAGTTCAATTTTTCGGTTGGCTGCGGAGCTCGAGAATGGCCCACCCGCCAGAGCGGTCGACTGTCCGAAGCCGGGTGAGGTCAGGACTCCGATGGGCGTCGCCTCATTCACCCTGTTCAGAGCGTTTCGGGCGTTGACGCTGAACGTCAGGTTATAGCGTCGAGTGGTTGGCACGCCAAGGCTAAAAGGATTACCGCCACCGCCAGGGCGTCCGAATCCACCTCCACCTCCTCCACCGCGTGGACCACCGCCTCCGCCCCCGCCACCACCGCCGCTGGCCTGGGCGCCGCTTTTGCCGCCGACCTCGGGCCCGAAACCGAAGCTTTTCGCGAGTCGCAGGTTAAGAGTGAACAGGTTCGGGCCGGTCAGATAATTGATGGGAATCGGAGTGTAGGGACCGTTCGGAATTGCGTAGTGGCAGACTTGAGTCGGCGACAGGCAACTCCCAGAAACATTGCTGGCGAATGCGGGGCGATCATTGAAAAGCGAATCGTTGCTCAAGTCCTCACCCGCGGTGACATTGTAGGGCGAGCCGGAATTGAAAATCATGAACGGACTCAAACGAAAACCACGCGGCAGCCCGATCGTGCCTCCCATGAAAACTTTATCCCGGATGGCAAAGGACGCTCGTCCGTAGTCCACCTTCAAATCGTATTGGTTTGATGGAAAGCTGTTGGTAAAGGCCGCGGCGTTGGTCGACCCTGAGTTGAAGCTGCCGATGGGGTCGCTGTTGGCATAGTTCAGCGAGTAGTAACCGAACAGAGATACCTTCGCTCCGGCCCGGATGTTAAAATTCGCGATCAACTGGTTCTGCCAGAAAGTTCCGTCCGAGGCGTATTGGTAGATGGGCCCCTGCGACGGATACGGCTGCAGCCCGGTTGAGTATGGTGTGCCCGGCAGTGGGGCGTTGACGTTGAGGGACAACAACTGGTGGACGCCGCGTGAGTTCAGATAGGTAAGCGTTGCGTTGGCGATCTTTGTGACCTGCCGCTCCATGCTGAACGCACTCTGGATGATGTAGGGCGCGTGCAGAGTCGGATTGATCTGGTATTTCGTCTGGGTCGGAGGTGCGAGGGAGCCGATGCAAGATGGCGACGTCAAGCTCGAATAGCAGGCGGCAGCGGCTGAGGATGACTGTACCGTATAAAGCAGCTGCGTCTCGCCGTTCAAACGGTCCGCATTCAGCACTATATCTTGGGTGACGCGGTTGTAGAAGAGGCCAAAACCGCCGCGCAACACGGTTTTCGGCGTGCTCTTGCCCCCTCCGCCCAGTCCCCAGGCGAAACTGAGGCGCGGCGCCCAGTCGGCGTGATCGTGGATCGCGTTCTGGGTTTCAAAGCGCAGTCCGCCGCTGAGTGTGATATTAGGACGCAGCTTCCAGTCATCTTGAACGTACAGCCCAGCATCCACCACCGTGACGGGCACGGTGGGAGGCGGGCCGCCGGGTATCGCCGCCTGATCCAGCGTAAACTGGCTCGGAGTTCCAGCGGTGTAATCTCCGATTGTGTTGAAGGTAAAGACGCCACCGAATCCGGCACTGGATGTGTTAACTTCGTGAACTGCCCGCAACCGCCCTCCGAATTTCAGGAAGTGATTACCCTGCGAAATCGAGGTGTAATTCTGCAGTTCATAATGATCCTGTAGATCAGTCTCACTTCCCGAACTAGAACCTCCGCCTGTGAATGCGCCAAGGACGCTGACGGATGGGGCTGTACTAGACGGGGTCTGACTGCTGTTGTCGCGGAGATACTGGAAGTGCGTCTCATTGATCGCCTTTGGGCTGAGGACCTGCGTATCAGTGATCTGCACCGTGTCTTCAGTGGACAAAGTGTTATAACCGGCCTCCGGCACCACTAATCCACCAACGCCGTTGTTCTCCCAGGTATCGCGGTAATACTGGTAACGGACGGTAAGCGTGTTGCTTGGTGTGAGTTGGTAGTCGATGCGTGGGCCAATGTTGGTACGAGTGCGCGGATTGGGAACGCTCTCTGGCGGTCCGAGCTGCGTGGCATCCACAACTGCGATTTCGTCGATGTTGCGGCGCTGCACGTCGACGAAGAATGACGCTTTCTTGTTGATGGGGCCGCCGATGTTCCCCATATAAATCAAGGAGTCGTATGGCGCTTGCGTAGCGTCGCCGAGAAAAGGATTGCGCGTATTTAGTGCCGAGTCGTTTCCGACAACGGAAAACTGTCCATGAAACTTGTCGGTGCCGGGCTTGGTGAAGATTTCGATTCGTCCGTAACCGAGTTTGTCGTATTCAGCTGAGAACGGATTCTGATTGATGCGAATCTCTCTTATCGATGACTTGGGAGGAAGCTGTCCGGCGGTGAATCCGTCGATATAAAGCTGCCCCCCGTTGGGACCCGCGGAAGGGCCGGCGAGCGCTTCGAGGTCCGACTGCAATTCATCGGGATCGTCGGGAAGCGCTTCCAGATCTTTGCCGGTAAGTATGACCTGACTCGCATTATTCGCCGGGTTGACGTCGAGTTGTGGCGATACTCCCTCGACGTTGACTTTTTGCTGCTCCACGTTGATGTCGAGAGCGATATTGAATTGCGCCGCTGGGCCAGCTGCCACGTCTACGTCGCTCTGCACGAAAACGGCGAAGCCCTGGGCGTTCGCAGTGACTGTGTACTTGCCCGGCGGCAGATTCCCGATTTCGTAAGTGCCAGTCTTACTGGTGGTCGTGGAATGCGTTGGTCCGCCGGAGGTGAGAACCGCGACCGCTGCATTCGCAACCACGGCTCCCGAGGGATCGGTCACCTGCCCGCGCAAGGTTCCGGTCGTTGCTGACGACCGCGCGGCGGATGACTGCGACGGTGCGGGCGCAGCTTGCCCAGACATCGTCGACGGCATGGCGAGAGTCAGAATTGCCAGAGTGAAGACTGATAGATACTTCAACACACACCCTATTCTTTCTAAGTACATCGTTTGACTGAAAAACATGGTTGAGATTATTTACTGCGCGGCGTCACCTTCTCCACCGCCAGTCGCACCCAGCGACCAAGGTGAAAGCAGTGAGGATGCACTGCGATTTGGTGCGGCGGTCAGAATGGGTTCGACTCCCGCCAGCAGCGTAATGGCCGTTACGGGGCCCGAATTCCCGCCTGCGGTTGAGACGATCATCACGGCGTCGCCTTTCTGCAGATCCGCCAGAGTGCTATCGGGCAAGCGGCTCAGCATGCGCTGCACGTCTGCAGCACCGTTACCACCTGAGCCTCCCGCTCCTCCAGAAGAGGTATGCCCTCCACCAGAGCCGCTCGCAGTGCCCTGCCCGCTGCCCACATTTTGACCCTGACCATTGCCACCCGCTTGACCGCCGCTCACGCCGCCCGCCGTGCTTTTTAAGCGCATCGCGATGCGTTGTGCGGTTTCCAGGGGCAGCTTTTTTAATTGTGAGCCGGATGTCACCTTCACCACGACATCGCTCTTGCTGATCGCATCCTGCACCGTCATCGTACTGGCCGTGGTGTCGATTGCCTTGATCGTTCCCGCAATATTGCGGAAAGAGCCGGAGACCACCTCCTCGGCGGTCACTTCGCTGCCATCCGCGCTGCGGGTGCCGCGGGCGCGCAGTTGATCCCCCACTTTGATTTGATCGACTGGCGCCGGCGCCGCGTCGTCGAAGTTCACCGAGTCGGGCGCATAGCGGCGCAGGATTGTAGCTTTAGCAATATGGACCGCGATATTGTGCGTCGTCCCTGGCCCGCCCGACGAAATCGTGATCGTGTTTGTCGGCAAGTCCACGCCGGTGACGAGCCCGCCCACCCCTCGCGTCTGCCAATCGTCGCGGTCGTGCTGCTGCTTGGCTGCCACGTCGGCCTGTTTCATCACAATCACCGATAACGCGGCGATGGTGTGACCATCGGCCGATGCCTGACCTCGAACCAGCACACGATCGCCAGGCTGCAGGTCTTGCACCTGCACGGCGGTTGCGTTCTTCAAATCCTTTTCTCCCGGAGGTACGCGCAGAATCTTCGTCGAACCCGTGAGCTTCACGGTCACTTCGCCGCCGGATTCGGAGGTGACTAGGATCGAATCCGCCTGGATGCTTTTGATTTTCCCGACGGCTTTGGCGACTTGCGCTACCCCGGCACTGCCAGTGGACTTGTCCTGAGCCAGAACATTGCCAGGACGTGCGAAAGTCATGGCGCCTATCGATAGGAAGACGATCGCCGAGAGCAAACGCCTGCGAAGAAGGCACACCTGCGGTGGTCTCTGCGAAAAGCCCAACATAATCTCTAACTTTAGCACCGCCAAACGCGCCATTCCTAGCCTTTACGAAGTTTTACCGGTCTTTGACCCAGCATTTACACGATGTTGGCAACTTCAAGTTGGTTGCAAGGCATCCACTACTCAGTTCACTTTTAGCGTCGATATTCTTGAGTGAGATATTTCTCTCCAAGGGGGATTGGTTCGTTACGAGCGCGGAAGTCGGCGATACCAGTCAAGTCGCGGAGGTTGCGAGAGACAAGCTGCGACAGAACGTTGCGTGCACGGGTGCCCATGTCTTTTGAACAGTCTCATATCGAAAATCCGCCCCCGACAAGTCTTCTATACTGGTTGACGGGTGCCTTTCCCAGCTGGGCAGGTGCGATTCTGACGGCCTACTCTATTTTCTTGTTCAGATTCAGCGCTCTTAGGATTCGTCGTGATTGGATGAGATAACGATAACGAAGCACGCTTAACGGAGGGTGTGCGGTGAATGAATCTCGGCCTTGTAAACCACGGCTTGGCAGAAGAACGATTGGTAGAAGAACTACGAGAGCAAAGGTGAGCTTCACCCGGGCACGCGCCTGGAAGGCGGTTATCTGCCTTACATCCGCTACATTGCTAGCTCTTTCCGGAGTCGGCTCGTCGCTGCCTGCTCAGGCCCCGGCTCCGGCTCCAGTTCAGGCTCCATCTTCAACTCAAGCTCCGTCTACCACGATTGCGGTTGATGTGAAAGTCGTTACGCTGCCGGTTACGGTTCGCGACAAACACGGCAAGATCGTCCGCGATCTCGCCAAGGACGATTTCACGCTGCAGGAAGATGGGCGTGCGCAGAGCATCAAATATTTTTCGCAAGACACAAATCTCCCGCTCACACTCGGTTTGCTCGTCGACACTAGCCGCAGCCAAACTACCGTTCTCGACTCGGAGCGCAACGCAAGCCGCACTTTTTTCGATCAGACGCTGGCGCAGGAGAAGGATAAAGCTTTCCTCATTCACTTTGATTACGAAGTAGAACTGCTGCAGGATCTGACTTCGTCGCGGCAAAAGCTGCAAGCAGCGCTTGATCTGCTCAAGACGCCATCTGACAGCGAGAGATCCAACGATCCCAAAGACTCGGGCGATTCAGGCTCGCACCGTGGCGGAGGTACCCAGCTCTATGACGCTGTGTTTTTGGCGTCGAACGAACTAATGAAGAAGCAGCAGGGGCGCAAGGCGCTCGTTATATTGTCGGACGGCGTCGATCGCGGCAGCAAGACTTACCTCGATGGCGCGATTGAAGCCGCCCAACGCGCCGATACAGTTGTGTATTCCATCTATTTCGCGGAACCTCGCCGCAATGAAGGCCAACAGCCGGGCCGAGGAATGGGCCGCGGCGGTGGAGGCGGCGGTTGGCCCGGCGGTGGTGGTGGCTGGCCGGGTGGGGGCGGGGGATATCCGGGAGGTGGCGGTGGTCGAGGAGGCCAGCGTCCTGCTGAGAGCCCGCGCACCGATGGTAAGAAAATTCTGGAGCGGATTTCGAAAGAAACAGGTGGACGGTTTTTTGAAGCCAGCAAGAAAGAACCCGTAGATCAGATCTACTCCAGCATAGTCGAGGAACTGCGAACTCAGTACGCAATGGGCTACACACCCGATAAAGATAGCGCACCGAGTGGTTATCACCATCTCACGCTGACCGTGAAGAAAAAGGATATGACTGTGCAAACCAGAGAAGGATATTACGCAGATCGTGAAGTAGCAGAAGCAAAGTGAGAAGGCGAGCGACGAGCCCAGCTTTCCATAAGCCCGCCTAAGGAAGAAATCATTTTGCAGAAAGTTCGTCGCGCAACGCCTTGTCCAGTTCTCCCTGGCGCTCGGCGCTCAACTTTGCTCCGCTTGCGGTGAGATACAGAACGTCAATTGCCATCTGCCCTTCGGTTTCGATCAAAGCAATTTCAATATTGCACTCGTGCCTTGAGACCACAGAGCACATTTGGTAGAGCAATCCGGGACGATCCTGGGTAAGAACCTGTACCAACGTGCTATTCGCCGAGCATCCATCGTCGAATTCGATTTGCGTCGCGATCTTGACCTTTGCGCTGTCGGATTTCTGCGATTTCAAGCGGTCGCGCAGCATGCGCGCCACGTCGGCTTCTCCTTTGACCACGGCTGCGATGCTGTTCTTCAAACGTTCCCATTCCTGCAAATTCATCTCCAACGTTCGGAAGCGATCGGTGAAATAAAAAGTGTCTACCACCGTACCCGCGGCGTTTGAGAACGCGTTGGCTTTAACAATGTTCATTCCCCAGGCCGCCAGCGCTCCGGAAACCGACGCGAACAGAAAAGGCCGGTCGCTCGTAATCAACGTCAGCTCATACCAATGACGAATTTGCTTCAAGCTTATCTGGACACGGTCCTGTCCCACCTGGGCAGCCATTTCAGCATGCGCCAGAACGTCGGTCGCGCCATGAATGCGTAAATACCTTTGCGGCAATCCTTCCAGGAAAATGTTGATCTTTTTTCCCGCTACCGGGGCGAGTGATCGCAGGTGCGCCAGGTTTGCACCGTCATCGCCTGTATGTACGCGCGCATCGGCGCTGCGGCTCAAATAGTTCGCGCATGCAATATAGAGTTGCCATAGGTTGTCTGCCTTCCACGGCGTCATAGCCTCCGGGTTGACGGCCTTGATGTCGGCGTAAGTCATCAGGCACAGCATTTTCAGCCGCTCGGGCACGCCAACTTTTTCCGCGAACGACTTTACGTTCGCGGGGTCGAATACATCTCGTCGCATCGCCGCTGACATTTCCAGATGGCTTGCAACCAGATATCGCACCGTCTCACGATCGACCGGATCGAGATCCAGTCGTTCTGCGCAACTGTCGGTGAGTTGCAGACTGAGTTCGACGTGATTGTCGCTCGGAACCGCCTTACCGGAATCGTGCAACAGCAACGCCAGGTAAAGCAGTTCCGGCTGTTCGAGTTCTCGATGCAACTCGGCAAAGCGTTTGTCCCATTCCGATTTTGATTCTTTCAGGCGATGCAGATTTTCGATGGCCAGGAAAGAGTGCTCATCGACGGTGTAACGATGATAAAAGTCGCGTACCACGAGCGCCTCAATCCCCTTTAGCTCCGGCAGCAAAAGCGCCAGCAGGCGGAGCGCGTTCATGGCGCGTAAGGCGTCGGCGGCATGCGGTTGCACCAGCGTTTCTTGCAGATAAAGCCACAACTCAGCGCCCCGCGGAGGGGTTGCGGCTAGCGCGGGCAGCGCCTGTTCAACTTTATATTCGGTGGTCGTACTCAGCTTCAGGCCGTGCTCGGCCATGAAATGAAAAAGTCGTAACAGCATTTCCGGATCGCGCAGCCCAGCCGGTTGCTGCAGAAATATCAAACCGTCCACCACCGAAAAATCGTCACTTGCGACCCGCGCTCGCCAGCCTTGCAATTGCCGGTGCAAGGATGACCAGGCAGCGGGAATCTCCTCCAACAGCTGAGTGCAGACGCGGTGCACACTGCGCACGTGGCTAAAGTAAACGCGCATCCAGTCGGCTGCGCTGGTGATCTCTACGTCGCTGGTGCCGATTTTTCTCGCTGCTGCTTCGTCTTGTGCTTCCCAGGTGAGCGTGTTGTCGTGACGACCATGGCGGAAGTGCAGAAAGCAACGTACCGACATTTGGAAATCAAGCGCTGCGTCGAGCGCTCGGCGTGAAGACACGGGTAGCAGGGTGTTCGTGTCCGGCCAAACTTTCAATTTTTCCATGGCAGAAATCAGCGCCAGCCAATTAGCAACGCTGTAATCGCGAAGTCCACCGGGCCCATCCTTCACGTTAGGTTCTAGATGAAAGACGGTGTTACCGAATTTGTGATGGCGCGCGCGTGTAATTTCGCCCAGGTTCTGGATCAAATTGTGGCACTCACGACCGACTAGACGGGGAACGGATTTTTCGCGTAGCCGTGAAAAAAGCTCACGATCGCCTGCCAGATAACGGCAGTCGAGCAACGAGATGGCAAACTCAACATTGTTCGGATCCAACTTTTCGCACTCCGCCAAGCCGCGCGTGACGGGACTAAGTTTTAGACGCAGATCCCACAATTCCTGTGAAAAGCGCCGGATGGGATCTTTGAACACGCTTTCGGAGTTGCCGCCGGCGTGCAAAAACAGGAGGTCGATGTCGGAGTGCGGGAACAGCCAGCCGCGCCCGAATCCGCCCGTTGCCACCAGCGCCAAATTCTTGGGGGGGTTGAGATCGGTGGCGTTGGAACCGGAGTTAGGGGCGGCAGTTTGAGAGCCGACGACGATTTCGGCCCACAGCCGTTGCACCATCGAATCGACCAGCGCCGTACGTCTGGCGACCGCAGCGCGCCCTTCACCGGCGGCGGAGAATTCCTGCTCGATGGCAGCCGTTTCCCTGACGTACAGGTCTCGCAACTCACTGCGGACGGTGGCCCCGGTACTCATTCCGATCACAGTCTCCCCTATGTCCTTAGCCCTAGCTCCAGCCTCTATTCCGCGCCGCCCAGCAATCGGCAGGCGAAGGGGGATACCGATCTGCACTCTCGAAATTCGCGCGCTTACAGCACGCTGTCGCCGCGTTCGTCGTTGCGAATCCGAATCGCTTCATCGATGCGTGAAAGGAAAATCTTTCCGTCGCCGATTTTGCCGGTGCGTGCCGCAGTTGTAATCGCCTGAACGACCTTGTCGACCATTTCATCGGCCAGCACGATTTCGAGTTTTGCCTTTGGGATCAAGTCCACCGTATACTCGCGTCCGCGGTAAAACTCGGTGTGCCCTTTTTGACGGCCATGTCCTCTGGCTTCGAAAACCGTCATGCCCTCGACGCCAACCTCATGCAATGCGTCCTTCACGGCATCCAGCTTTGAGACCTGAATAATCGCTTCGACCTTCGTCATCGTTGTCCGTTCCGTCGTCCGTATCGTTCCGTTTCTAGACGCCATTCTCCGCCGAGGTTCTGTGTGCTTTCGAACCTCTCATCTTGACCTAACCATCGCATCATAACAATAGTCGCTGCGCCTCTATTTGCGGAAATCGAAACTATTTATCTTCCTGATTGGAAATCTTTATGTCCACTGCCCTTACTGGGGGAAGTCTTCCTCCAATTGACGGCGGAGGGCTTTCTGCGGTTGGATGGAAGCTGCGTGGCACTCGCGCTCCCCATTGTCGATCCCGAGTCCCGGCGGTTCAACCGTCTCGATGCGGCTTGGCTTGCCATCTGGCTCATCTGCCTGGGCATACTGGCCGTACTCCCTCCGCTATTCGAATGGCACAAACAGCTAATTCTCCTCGCCATCGGAATTGTGCAACTGCTGGAGTCAAAAATCGTCGCCCGGTTTCCCAAGCGAGGAGTTGCCTACGTCATCTTACTCAAGATTTTGCTGGCGACCCTGCTGATCGACCACACGGGCGACGAGGTCGGAATTAACAGCAGTTACTATCCTATCTATTATCTTCCAGTCGTCACTGCGGCGCTCTATTGCCGCCCGCTGCTGACGCTGTTCTGGACGCTGCTTGCATCGGCAGCCTATTGTTCGTATCTCTATCCGGCGATGCAGGAATTTGAATTGACTCCCGAGGCTTTCGGCCTCCTCGCATTGCGCATTCTGTTTTTCTTTCTTGCTGCCATGGTTGTCAATCGCTTCGCGCAACAAAGCCAGCATCAAACTCAGTTGTACCGCGAACTGGCCGAACGGCTGGCCGAAACCAACCGCCGCCTGGAACAGGCTCAGGCCGAGGCGCGACGTTCTGAACGGCTGGCCGCTCTTGGCCAACTCTCAGCCGGACTGGCGCACGAAATCCGCAATCCCCTCGGAGTCATCAAAGGCTCGGTCGAAATGTTGACGCAGAAATTGCAAGCCTCGGACGAACTTGCCCGCGAGTTGGCCGGCTACATTTCAACCGAGGTCAACCGGCTCAGCGCTCTCGTCACAGAATTTCTGGACTTCGCTCGTCCCCTGCATGCGCAGCCACAGCCGGCAGATCTGGTTGCTCTTCTCGACCGCGTACTGCAAGTTGTCGCTTCGCGCTTTGCGGGCGATCGGGAAATGGGTAAACCGGTACGAGTCGAGCGCCACTACGCTAGCGGATTGCCTCCTGTTCCGCTCGATGAGAGCCTGTGCGAGCAAGCTTTTCTGAATCTCGTGCAAAATGCTTATGAAGCCATGGAAGATCATGGGGGCACCTTGCGAATTGACGTCCAACCCACCACCAAAAATGATCGGGAAGGAGTGGAACTACGGCTGACTGATACTGGCCTCGGTGTCCCGGAAGAATTGCGCGAAGAAATCTTCAACCCGTTTGTGACCACGAAGAAAACTGGGGTCGGACTTGGCCTGTCGATTGTCTCAAAAATTGTGGACGGTCATCACGGATCGATCCGCGTGGAGAACACTCCGGAAGGCGGCGCCGTGTTTACGATATTCTTTCCGCTCGAAGAAACCGTCCAGCCGCCGGCAACGGCCGAGCTGCGCTCGGCTTGGGCAGGCGAGGGCACCCGTCCCCACGCCGGCTAACCAGGCGAATCCAATGCCGACTATCCTCATTATCGAAGATGAAGCCAAGATGCGGCGACTGCTTGAGCTGAACCTGGGCGACGACGGTTTCAAAACACTCTCCGCGGGCGACGCCGAAACGGGGTTGAAGTTGCTTGCTTCCGAACCTGTCCATCTGGTGCTCACCGACCTCCGACTTCCCGGCATCAGTGGGCTCGAATTTCTACAAACGGCCAAGCAGCAAAATCCGGCGTTGCCGATTGTGGTCATGACCGCGTTCGGATCGGTTGAAACGGCGGTTGAGGCTATGAAAGCGGGGGCTAGCGATTACGTCCTCAAGCCCTTTTCGCTCGCCGAAATGCGGATGGTGGTACACAAGGAGCTCGATCATTCTCGCTTGCGCGAGGAAAATCGCTCGCTGCGCGAGGCCCTCGGACAGAAATACAGCCATCCCAACATTGTCGCGATCAGTTCCAAAATGCAGGAAGTACTCGCCACGGTTGAACGCGTCGCGCCTACCAATTCTACCGTCCTGCTGGGAGGAGAGAGCGGAGTTGGCAAAGACCTCGTCGCCCGTGCCATCCACGAGAAATCGCGCCGAGCTACCGGTCCCTTCATTAAGATCAACAGCACCGCCATTCCCGAAAATCTTTTGGAGAGCGAACTCTTTGGTTACGAAAAAGGAGCTTTCACTGGCGCCGCCAACAGCAAACCGGGCAAATTCGAACTAGCCGACAAAGGCACGCTCTTCCTCGACGAAATCGGAGATGTACCGGCCGCGACCCAGGTCAAACTTCTTCGCGTGCTACAGGAGCGCGAGTTCGAGCGCCTGGGTGGCACGCGCACCATCAAGGTCGATGTTCGTCTAATCGCTGCCACCAACCGCGATCTGCGCGCCGCGCTCGAAGACGGAACATTTCGTGAAGACCTTTATTACCGGCTCAATGTCGTCCCGATTGATATTCCTGCTCTGCGTGAACACAAAGAAGATATCCCCGGACTAGCGAACCTGTTCCTTGAGCGCTTTACCAAAGATACTGGTAGGGCGGAAAAGATCGCCGGCATCTCACCGGCCGCCGTGCAACTTCTTGTCGGTCATTATTGGCCGGGCAATGTGCGTGAATTGCAGAACGTTATTGAACGCGCTTGCGCACTCGCCACGGGCAAACAATTAGAAGCCAGCGATATACAACTCGACTCGCCGCGCAATCGCAACAACGCTGCCTCCGACCGCTTTCTTCCAGACGGCATGACGCTTGACCAGTGGGAAGACGAGATGATCCGCGAAGCTCTGAAGCGCGCCGGCGGAAACAAGTCGCAAGCCGCGCGTCTACTGGGGCTATCGCGCAATGCTCTGAGATATCGCTTGTCGAAGATTGGAATTGACGACAACGAAGCGGATTGAACCACCGGGTGATTTGACAACTAAAGCGACCCCTTCTCGGTCGACTCGAACGAAAAATCGGTGGCTTTCGGAACCGATCTGACAGTCCCACCATCTGCGCCGACCCCTGGCCGAAAACCACCACTCTGGTGGAACCGGGCCACCGAAGCCTGGTGAATCGTCGGCGTCGTTCGCTGTTATGTCTTTCTCAAGTTGCTGAAATTACAATAGTTAGATGAATTCTGTGCGGCGCTCGACAGTGGCACGCTGCATGCATTCTGCTTAAGCTAGAGTTCTACGTCCTAAGTGAGGTGGAGTAGCGAATGAAGTTCAAATTTATAGCAGCAATTCTAGGACTGATGATGGCGGTTCCTGGCGCCGTTATAGCTCAGAATCAGGACGATCAGGTGCCGGATCAAGATGCTAAGCCGTCCCCGAACGTCCAGATGCAGGGTCCTAACGACCAAGGTCCACAGGGTGCAACGGATCAAGGTCCGGACGACCAAGGTTCAATCAATCAGAATCAGGGTCAGATAAATCAAAGTCCAGGCCCCGGTGCTCCAACTTCCAACCTGCCGGCTCCAGAGGAAAGAAATGGCGTCGCGCGCATTAGTCTGATTCATGGTGATGTCTCGACGCAGCGTGGTGATTCAAAGGACTGGTCGGCGGCTGCGCTCAACGCCCCCGTGCTTGCCGGTGATCGTGTTTCTACCGGCGACCGGGCCCGCACCGAAATTCAACTTGACTATGCCAACATGTTCCGCCTTGCTGAGCACAGCCAGGCCAACATCGTGCAGCTCACGCACTCGCAAATCCAGATTCAACTTGGACACGGCATGGCGAACTATACCGTCTTCAGAAACAGCGATGCGGACGCCGAAATCGATACGCCGAACGTCGCCATAAAGACGGAGCGCCGAGAATCCAGCTTTCGAATTCTGGTTACTGCCGACGATCACACCGAAGTTCTCGTTCGCAAGGGCGAGATAGCGGTAACAACTCCACAAGGTGGCACGCGTGTGGCTGCGGGCCAGTTCATTACCATCCAGGGCAGCGGCGCGGATGAACAATACAAGATCGGCGAAGCTCCGGCCCGCGATGACTTCGACCAGTGGAATACCGATCGCGACAACATGATCCGCAATTCCGTCTCGCGCCGGGAGACTAACGACTATTACGTAGGAACCGAGGATCTCGACGGGCATGGTACTTGGACAGAAGTTCCGGATTACGGTCCAGTGTGGCGGCCGGCTGTAGCGCCGGGCTGGGCTCCGTATCGAGACGGCCGGTGGGTGTATGAGCCTTATTGGGGATGGACTTGGGTTTCGTATGATCCCTGGGGTTGGGCTCCGTATCACTACGGCCGCTGGATGTATACCGGCGGCTCTTGGGGGTGGTGGCCTGGTCCAGCCTACGGATACCCGTACTATCGTCCGATCTGGGCACCGGCTTATGTCTCCTTCTTCGGATTCGGCGGTGGAATCGGATTCGGCTTTGGCTGGGGCTCGATTGGCTGGCTTCCGCTAGGACCTGGTGACTTTTTCCATCCCTGGTGGGGACGATGGGGTGGAGGTTTCGGCTATGCTCGTTTTGGCGAATACAATCGCGGCGGGTTTGCTCCGCTGCGCGCCGGTTCGCGATTTTCAAACGTGAACCTGGCGATGCATGATGCGAACTTCCGTGGCGGGACGACGGTCTCGGGCAGAGAGTTTGGCACCGGCCATATGAGCGCGCAGGCGATGACACACGCGCAGTTTCAGAATGCGCGTTTTTCGACAGGAAGACTGCCCGTTAGTCCGAGTCGCGAAAGCTTCTCGGCCAGCGGACGCCCGGCGGCTGCGTCAACGACTCGCAATGTGTCACAGAACCAGCATTTCTTCTCGACCCATAGCACGACGACGGCGTCTAACAGCAGGTCCGCTGAAAGTGGCCGTGCCAGTTCCAACTATGGGCTCCAGCACTCCAACCAGAGTGCGGATCGCGGTGCCGATCGAAGTTCAGATGCGCGTAGCAATTCGAGCTCGATGGCTCGCTCGGGCAACGCGGGTGGCTCGACGGCGACTCGCGAAGGTGGGAGCAACGGTGGATGGCAGAAATTCTCACCGATGCCTGCGCGCTCATCGGCTGAGTCAGGCAGATCGAGTGAGTCAGCTGGCCGTGCGGAAGATCGCGGTAGTTCGTACGGTGCGTCTCGCGGTTCCACTTCCGCGGGCCGTGGCTACGGTTCAGGCGGCTACGGTTCGGGCGGCTATGGTTCGGCCAGTCGCGGATATGGCGGATCGTCTCGTCCACCTCTCAACATGAGGCAGCCCATCATGACGCAACGCTCATACGGTGGGGGGGCTTATGGTGGACGTTCGACCCCGAGTTACGGTGGCGGCCATTCGGCGCCAAGCAGCCATAGCAGCGGATCTTCGCACGGCGGCGGTGGCGGGTCGCACGGCGGCGGATCGCATGGTGGCGGACATGGGCGGTAAAACTACGTTGGATTCTTGCCCAACGTAGCAGCATAGCAACACTCTACCCCAGCAGTGGAGACGCGAAAGCGTCCCACTGCCTTTTTAATTGCAGTCGGAGCTCTTGAACGGAACTCCCAGCCACTATTGACTTCGGCGCGCATCTGCTACTCTGCTTTGGTGCTTTTTCCCAGGGAGACCGAATAGATGCGATTCCAGAGCATTTTCCTTGTTAGATTTGTTTTGCTTCTCTGCTTTGTCCTGCCGCTGTCCATCTCTGCTGCTGAAAAGAATGGCGACAAGAATAGAGAGAAAACGGCCGCCGATGCCGACAAGCCATCCTACGAACTGCCGCAGCCTGCCAAAGAGAATCTCGACCTCACCATGTATCAGCGCATCCGCGAAGAAGGCATAACCCATTCGCATGTGATGGATTTCGCGTCCGCTCTGGCGGATGGCATTGGCCCGCGCCTTACGGGCTCGCCGAATTTGCACAAGGCGAACGAATGGACCCGCGATCAGCTAACCGCGATGGGGTGCAGCAATGCCCACCTTGAAGACTGGGGTGAGTTTGGCATGGGTTGGCAACAGCTCAATACCTGGGTGCGGATGTCCTCTCCGGACACGGCTGTTTTCATCGCCCAAGCCGCGCCCTGGTCGCCTTCGAGCAACGGCCCGGTCACTGGCCAAGCGATTTGGGTTGATATCAAAGACGAGAAAGATTTCGACAAGTACAAAGGCAAACTGGCGGAGAAGATTGTTCTGCTCGGAGATCTGCGCGAGGTGAAGCCGGTCGACAAGCCGCTGTTCACGCGCATGGACGACAAGGATCTTGCCCAGGTCGTCGATTTCCCTTTGGAAAAGCCAAGGTCTTTTTCCGAAAGAGCCCCAGATTATGTGAAGCGGCGAGCTCTGCTCGAGAAAACCGGGAAATTCCTGGCGGCGGAACACGCAGTCGGAGTTCTTCTTCCCAGCCGCGACGGCCGCGACAATGGCGGGTCCGGTGGCACCATCTTCGACGACAATGGCTCGTATCTGAGCAGTTCCGCATACCAGCGCGATCATGCCGATCCTCTTCCCGTGGTTGTGACGGCGATCGAGAATTATGGACGCGTCTATCGTCTGCTCAAGGCCAATGTGCCGGTCAGCATCGAGATGAATGTCGATGTCAAATTCTTCGGTGACCATGAGCACGGCTTCGATACCGTCGCCGAAATTCCGGGTACTGACCCCAAACTGAAGGATGAAGTGGTGATGGTCGGCGGCCATCTCGACTCGTGGGCGTCGGCGACGGGAGCGACCGACAATGGCGCGGGTACGGTAGTTGCGATGGAAGTCATGCGGATTCTCAACGCCCTGCAAGTGAAGCCGCGGCGCACCATACGCATTGGTCTTTGGACGGGAGAAGAACAGGGACTTTTTGGTTCTATCGGCTATGTGAAGCAGCATTTTGGATATGTGCCGCTTTCGACCGCTCCCGATCAACTGGAGATGCCCGAATGGCTGCGCAAACCTGCCGGTCCCGTTGTACTCAAGCCCGAGCAGTCGAAGATTTCCGGCTACTTTAACGTCGATAACGGCACCGGAAAAATCCTGGGAATTTATCTGCAGGAAAACGCCGCCGTCGGTCCAGTCTTTGCGCAATGGATGGAGCCGCTGAAAGATCTGGGTGTCACCACCATCACCAGTCGAAATACCGGGGGCACCGACCATGAATCGTTCGATGCTGTAGGGGTCCCCGGTTTCCAGTTCATTCAAGATCGTTTGGACTACGGTTCGCGCACCCATCATTCGAACATGGACACTTACGAACGCTTGCAGCCTGCGGACTTAGCGCAAGCAGCAACCGTGGAGGCGATCTTCGTGTACAACACAGCCATGCGCGACCAGATGCTGCCGCGCAAGCCATTGCCGCATCCCGAACTCGACGAGCAGCGCTCCGCTCCGCTCAAGGTGATGCCCGGAGCAGTTGCACCCGCGGAAGACGCGAAGGATAGGGATAAGAACTAGAGAGAACGAGTAGAAGGCGAAGCGGCTATTTCCACCGTCTCCCATGCGGCGGAAAAGATGGCTTCGTCCCCCTGTTCCTGCGAAAACTCGACATCGAAGGACCGATCTGGGACCTATCCTCGACTGGTGTCGGAGGCGGCGGCTAGCAAGCGCCGCACTTTTTCTTCGGTTACCACGATGCGCTGGTATTCCCGTCCTTTGAGATTTGCCATCGCTACTTTTTCGTTGCGGTGCCGCATCGGACTGGGGATCGGGACTCGGACGCTGGCATGGATTTCACGCACGCCGGTTTCCTGAATGATTCGGCGCACATTCCGTTCGGTTATTCCGCCTCCTGCCATCACAGCTACACGGTTGCCGGCAGCTCGGTTCAGCTGCATGAGTTTGGACAGTCCTTCCTCGACCTTTTCGTGGGCGCCGGAGGTCAATACACGGTCGACGCCCGCATGAATAATCTGCTCGAGAGATTGATTGAGATCGCGTGACATGTCAAAGGCGCGGTGAAACGTGACTTTGAGGGGCCGGGCGGCATCGACTAGGCGGCGGCAACGAGCAACGTCGACCATTCCGTCGTGATCCAAAATTCCGAAGACGACTCCATTTGCGCCGATTTGTTTTGCCACCTTTATGTCCCGCTGCATGACGGCAAGCTCTTCATCGCTGTAGCAAAAATCACCGCTCCGCGGACGGATCATCGCATAAAGATGGATCGAAACCAGATCACGAACGATCGACATCAAGCCAGCGCTGGGCGTCACCCCTCCTTCAATCAGGCTGCTGCACAACTCGATCCGATGGGCTCCGCCTTGTTGTGCGGCGAGAGCGGAGTCGACAGAATCGACACAGATTTCCAGGAGTATCGCATCGCGCGTAGCTTTAGAACCTCGATCTGAATTCATGATGCTGGGTCAGAACGAGTAAACCAGGCTCAGCTGGAGCGAACGAGGTGTCCAGAGATTCACGCGGTTCCAGAGTGATAGTGGAATATTGGCGTTCACGAATGACCCACCTTCGGCCGGGACAAAGCCCCCGAAGTTTGGACCGTCAGTGATGTTGTTATCGGGAACCTTGGCGCCAGCCGTATGCTGGCTCGTATCGGCCGAAGACCACCCGGGCGAGTGCCAGGTCGACCCGACATTGAAAATTTCAAGGCGGAACTGCAGTCGCTGGCGTTCGGTAATTTCAAACCACTTTCCGAAACTAAGATCCAGATCCTCTACATAGGGTCCACGCAGCAAACCTTTTTCGGAGTTGCCATACGTTCCTTGAGGAGCGATGGAGAAGGCGCTGGTGTTGAACCATTCGTTCGGCGACTGCGTAAATCCGCTGTTCGCGTCGCCAGAAACATTGGCGCGGTAACGAAGGAGACCGCAGCAGGTCCAAGGGCCTCCCATCTCATCGTATCCGGGTCCATTGTAACCATAGATGCTAAAGGTGCGACCGGACGAAGCGGTATAGATGCCGCTCATCTTCCAATCTCCCAAGACCCAGTTTGCGGGTCCGAGCGACCATCGCTTGTCCTTGCCAACCGGCAGTTCCCATACGCCGTTGGCGGTAAGACGATGCCTCTGATCGAAACTGGCCGGACCTTTTTCCGCGCTGATATCATACGGATTTTGCACGATCGCCTGCAGACCTCCAATGTTGATAACGCCCGAGCTGTCGTCGAGCGCTTTCGCGTATGTGTAAGACACCTGGTAAGTGAGGCCATGCGAGAAGCGCTGGCGCAATTGAGTCTGCAGGGCGTTATAGGTCGACGCGCTGACGTTCGCATTGGCATAAACATTCGAAGGGAGATTGGGGAAGCGAACCCGCGTGTCAATCGGCTGAAAATCAGGGTCGGTCGCGCAAGCTGCATTCGATCCCGTAGCCTGCGAGGCGTCGAACAGGAAATTGCAGTTATCGCTCGGCACTCTTGGCGGAACTGCTGTATTGATCGGGTCATAAATCGGCTGGCGCAAGCCGTGCGCGCCCACATAGCCCACATCAAGCAAGAGATCTTGACGCAGCGCATATTGTGTGTCGAGAGTCCATTGCTGGTTATAGGGATTGTGATTCCAGGGATATTCGACCTGATTCAGAATCAGGCTGGGGAAATTGGGTGAGTTCCACGGCTGCGTCGGAGAGAAAATTGCTGCACCGCTTACAGGAGGCGACCAAAGCTGACCGAGCGCCGGGATTGGAGAAGCGGGCTCCGTACCGGCAGCATTCGGATAACCGGCCGGGCCGATCGTCTGAAGCACGTTCGTGTCGTAGTTCTGGATTTGGTCGTAATAGCGCATGTAAGTGTCGTAGAAAATGCCGTAGCCCGCGCGCACGACAAATCGATCACTGTTGGGGAAAGGACGCCAGGAAATTCCAATTCGTGGAGCGAAATCTTTCTTGTCGATGGGAACCAGCGTGTTGCTCACACAACAGCGAAGCCAAGGCTGGTAAATCGTGAGCCCTTCCGACGTGGCTAGCTGCGTGGTGTTGTTAACAAAGGACTGGCTGGCCCAGATGAAGCCCCCGCCATTGGTCGGGTCTAGGGTCCAGCCGCTATTGTCATTGGTGTGATAGTTGGGCGGGATTTCATAGCGCAAACCAAGATTGACTGTGAGGTTCGGTCGAACCCGAAAATCGTCCTGGGCAAAGAAATTCCAATTCGTACCGAAGGTGTGGACGTCGTCGACTCCAAGTGGCGCCGGCCCGCTGACGCCGGACATATTACTCATGAGGAAGTCGGCGACGGCATTTCCGAGAAACGGGCTTGTGGCTGTGCCCGCTCCCGGGGCTGATCCAGGCGTCGTGGTTGTGTATTCACCATTGAAACTCAGACTGCCTGTTCCCAGGTAATTGTCTTGCTCAAATTCTCTTAGCCTGCGGATGTCAGTTCCCACAGTGAGTGTATGTTTGCCGCGAATGAGCTTCAGGTTGTCGACCCACTGGAAGGAAGTATGTTTGGTCGAGGTCGCAAGCCCGGAACTGCCCGCTCCAATGTTCGAGTAGGTGTCCTGAAGGTTGACTTGCGGAATTGCGTACAGCGCCGGAATCGCAGGCACGTTCTGAAACCCCAGTTCGGCGGATACGTTAGGCCCATAAGCCGTGTCTGCGTTTTGGCTGAAGAATTGGTGGTTATAGGCAAAACGCGCATCGTTGATGGTGGTGGAACCGAATGTGTGTTCCCAACTGATCCCGAACAACTGACCATGAGTGAAGCTGGCGCTGCCAGTATCGGGAAGAAGGCTTGGATTTGGTTCGTAATCGCCGCGAATGTGTCCGGTGAAATAGAGGCGGTCCCGCTGTCCGAAATACTGGTCCACACGCATGGTCTCGTTATTCGTGGTAACAGAATTCGTAACCTGGGCCCCATAGTTTGAACACGGGATAAAGTTACCGTTAGGATCAAGCGAGAATGAGCAAGCAATATTGGGTTTTGGGTAGATATTTAAGAACTTCTGGGCGACCAGATTGATTTCCGAAGAAGGAATCTGGTTGTTACTGTAAGGAGCGCGGGTCGTGGGATCACAGGCCGGGCTGCAAGTTTCGGTGGTCGGGTCATAAAGCTGATACGGCCAGTCGGAGAAATTTCCGTTGCGCTCGTCGAGAGTGGGCACGGTTGCAAATTCCAGGCCGTTGCCATAGCGTTTCCTGCCACCGTCATAGGCAAAGAACCAGAAAGTTCTATCGTGCCCGTTGTAGATTCCGGGAATGCGGACAGGACCGCCAAGTGTGCCGCCAAACTGATTCTGCTTGAATGCGCCCTTGAGCGGAGCGTTGGAACCGAGGACGAAATTGTCCAGCTTAGTGAGCGGATTTCTAGGCTGGAACGCGTCGTTCTGCACGTAATCGTAGGCCTGTCCATGCCATTCATTCGTTCCGGATTTTATAGCGACGTTCACTTGGCCGGAGCCCTGCCCGTACTCAGCCGAGTAAAGGCCGGTTTGAACCTTCACTTCCTGGATGGCGAATTCCGAGGGAGTGCTGGCAATACTGCTGAAAAAGGCGTCGTTATCACTGACGCCATCGATTAGAAAGCTGATCGAATCGGGCCGGGCGCCATTAAGACTGACCTCTTGAAAATTTTGATTCAGGCCTTTGTTCACAAAACCGGTCGCCTGGGTTCCGCCGCTGAGATTGCTGGCGCCTGCACTCAGATTGAGCAGATTGGTGAAGTCGCGCCCGCTTGAAGGCAGCTCTTCAATTGTCCTTTGGTCGAGCACATTCCCGAGCGTTGTGTTGTCGGTTTGCACCATCTGCGTATCGGTAGTCACGGTTATGGTTTCGTTGATGCTGCCGACGGTCAGTTTGAAATCCTGCCTTAGGGTTTGCTCCACTTCCAAAACCAGGCCCGAGATCTTCTCTGCTTTGAATCCTGACGCGCCAACGCTGACTTCGTAGGTGCCGGGGACGAGATCGACAAAGACATAGTCACCCACCGCAGTGGTGACAAAGTTGTTAACCACGCCTGTATTGACATTTGCGGCTCTAACTTTTGCACCTTGCACAGCCGCACCCGAGGCGTCGACGATGTGCCCGAGGATTGTGCCGCGGGAATTCTGTGCATAGAGTGCGAATGCACCTGCCAAAACTAGAAATACTAGCAATAAGGGTTTTTTTGTAGAAAAGCGAGGAGTGGTGAAAAGAGTCATGGGATCTCCTGGCGAAGGTCGAATAATCTGGACCAAGGCATTAGAGCAAAACCAGGACGGTTTTCAAAGGGAAAATGATTGGTTTTGCATTTTCCAATCATATTTCTGGCCTGGCATACTATTTGCGGGATACACTGCTGCCGTCGCGAAGACGACCTCGATGCTCTAGCCTAAGCCACCATGCTTCGAGTGAACCCGATGGAAGACTGAATGAAACTGCGAGCAGACAAACGCGCCGAGGAAATTCTTCGCGAGCTCAGGCATAAGGGTGACGTGTTGCTCGAAGGCTTGGTCGAAGCTCTGAATACGTCACCTGCGAGCGTGCGGCGCGATCTCGCCAAACTGGAGACGCAAGGGCTGATTCGCCGCACACCCGGCGGAGCAACGCTAGTCGAGCCTCTTCTGTACGAGCCGTTCCGTTACGATTCGCTCTTTCAAAAACGCGAGCAGCATCGGGCAGCCGAGAAACGCCGCATTGGCGTAGCCGGGGCCGAACTTGTCCGAGAAAACGAGACCGTCGCATTTACCGCCGGTACAACGACCACCCATGTGGCGCGCGGTTTGCGTAATCGCCGCAATATTCGGGTAATTACCAATGCGATCAATATCGCAATGGAGTTGAGCAACTGCCCAGGTATCCGAACTTCGGTCACTGGAGGCATTGTGCAATGGGCTGGCTCGTTCTCGCTCGTCGGGCACGCGGCGATCAGCTTTTTAAAGGATGTTTATCTTGACAAGGTCTTCGTGAGTGTCTGCGGGATTGACGCACAGTGCGGCATAACGGTGATCGAATCGGAAGAGGCGCTCACCTTCAGAGCGATGATTCGCCAGGCCAAGAATGTCATCGTTGTAGCAGATTCGAGCAAAATAAGGATCGTCGCTCCGGCGCGGATCTGCTCGATTTCGGAGGTTCATGTTCTAATTACGGATACCAATGCGAGCGACAAAGCGATTCGCGTCTTCGCCGAGCGCGGCATTGAGGTTCGAAAAGTCTAGGGACGTCAGAACAACGATGAACACCTACGCACAAATCGTTGCGAAACGACTCGATCACGTGATCGGTCGCAACAGCGATGTGCGTCCCATCGCTGAGGACCTTCCCCAATACAGACGACAGAACGCCGCGAACAGCGGCAACCTCATCCAGGTAGCGTTCTGAGTAAGCGTCCTTGCGTCTTTCTAAACCCCGGATTGCTGGGCGACTCTATGTTTGAGCGTATGTAAAAAGCAAATCGACGATCGATTGCTCTGCTTGAACGATACCCGCCACCTTGTCCGTTCCTTCGATTACGATGTACTCATCATCCACATGTTCGTTGCCGCCATGTCCCATCCCCCCGCGCACTGCGGGCAGACCAAGTTTTCTCGTGTACTGCGCTTCCGGTGTCGAAGCAGGCATGCGCGGCCACACTGCAGGTTCGACGTGGTTCGCTCGATAAACCGCCAGCAGCGACTGGACGAGCGCTTCGTGGACGCTCGTTTGTGACCACTCGTCGCCGCCGCCGATTGGACGATACTCCAGGTCTCCGAATCCTTTTTTTCGCAGGTGCTCTTCAACCAGCTTTTGCTGTGTCGACACATCCTGATTGGGCACCAACCGGAAATCAATTTTTGCGGTCGCCTTTTCAGGCACTATCGTGGCCGCGCCCGTACCCGTGTAGCCGGACCAGATGCCGTTGATGTTCACGGTGGTGTCGAACAAAAAATGGCGCATGGCCTCAGCATCGCTCCAGCCGTTAATCCACGACCGCGCATTCTTCTTCTGTTCTTCCAGAAGTTGGCTCCCAGATTGGCGAATGAGTTGTCCCAGCATGGCCTCTTCCTCGTCGTTCGGTGGCCGGATCGCGTCATAGAATCCGTCGATCAGAATGCGGTTCGTCAGTGGATCGTACATGCTGCGCAAGGCATCGACTAACCGCCACGCCGGACTGTCCAGAATCGCTTTCGCGCCGCTGTGAATCGGTTGTTTCTGCGGACCTTTCCCCCACCGTGCGCCCGAAGCTTCCAACTCAAATTCCAGGATCCCTTTTACCCCCAAAAACATCGCAACCTGGCCCTCGGCATCCTGCGTCGGTACCACGTTTAATTCCGCATTTGCTGTTTTGAGACGGGATGCATAACGGTCCAACACCTGATGAAAGTGCGGAGATCCCTGTTCCTCTTCTCCATCACAGGTAAACATGAGATTCACTGGCAGCCGGCTATTCACCGCCAGAATTGATTCACACGTGTTCAGAAAAAAACGATTAGGCCCCTTATCATTCACCGCACCGCGACCGATGATTACCTCGGGGAAGGGAGGTTTTGGCATTCGCGTGGCGGAAAGCGGGTCAACGCTCCAGCGTTTCTTCTCCCATGGCTGCGTGTCGTACATCATGTAAATGACAATCGTTTTGGGCGCTCCAGCATCGTAATAGGCCCAGATGCCCGGCAAACCGTCGGTCGGAACCAGTTCCGCTTCCTTGCAGCCTAGGGCGCGGAAAGAGTCGATCATCCGCTCAGCCATCTCGTTGATGCCCATGTTCCAGCTGCTCACCGAAGGCTGCCGCAAGTCGGCCTGCACGTTAACAATGTGCTTTTCCTTCTCGCGCGCAATGTGCTCGTGAATTTTCCGGACCACTGGAAGGTTGCGTATGTCCTCCGCGGCACCCGTCATTGCCAGTGAGGACAGAGAGCGCCCCATCGTCACCCCAGCTGCTACCTTGCCGCTGAGAAACAGAAATTCCTTTCGCGTCAGGTTCATGAATGTTTTGTACCCCTCTGCCGCAGTGCCAAAAAAGCATATTCTGCGATCGCCGAGTCCTGCACACCGGTACCCGTCAGGTCGCAGACAGAAATCTGGTGATCATTGGATCGGCCTTCCCGCATCCCGCTCGTCAGTTCGCCCAGTTCGATCACACTCGCTCTCGGCAAAGCCGTGTGCTGCAATTCGCCCAGGCGGAGGCACTGGTCATAGGAATCGCATACGACGACGTCCGCTTGATCCAGGACATTGGATTCAAGTTCCCGCTTGGCGGGCCCATCCGAACCCATGGCTGTGATGTGCAGTCCGGCATGCAGATCCTGCGCCTTAATGAGCGCTTCCCGCGACGGCGTAGTCGTCACCACCAAATCGCTTTGCCGCACCAGTTCGGAGACAGTGACGGCCCGTCGAATGTCTGCGGAAACCATGATCTGCATCTCTCTGATGTAGGCTTCGGTAGCAGCCGCATTTCTGCCAAACACCAGAACTTGCCGGACTTTCCGTACCAACGCTATCGCTCGCAGCTGCCATCGCGCCTGGATTCCCGTACCCACGATTCCCACAGTCCTGACCCGCATCGGCGCAAGATGTTTCGCGGCTACCGCTCCGGCCAGCGCTGTGCGGAGATCGGTCAGATAGCCATTGTCCGCGAACAGTGCGACGACCTGTCCCGTCTGTGAATCGAGGTAAAGGATCATTCCACTCGAAGTCGGCAACCCCAGCCGCGCGTTCTGGTAGAAGCCCGTTGCCACTTTAACGGCAAATCCCTTGCTCCCTCGTATGTATGCGGTTTTCACGTGTACCTCGCCATCAACTTTATCTTCTTTAATATGCAGACCAAGTGGAGCAGGCATGATCACACGGCCCTCAGCGAGAGCGCTGAATGCGTGCTCAATGATCGCAAGCGACGCAGCACTCAATGTTGCGGCTGCGGAGATCTCACCCTCGTCAAAGACTCGGAAAGAAGCCGGCATGGGATTCCACTGTAGCATTTTGTTGACTTGTTCAACACGACTACATAGACTCATCGCCATGGCGGCCACCGACCTGTTCCACGCACTGACCATCCTTCCCCGCAGCAGTACCGTCGATCGGGTTGCGGAGCGCCTTCGCGATCTGCTGTTGTCCGGTGATCTTGCTCCCGGAACCAGCCTTCAGGAGATTCCGCTTGCCAATGCGCTGGGCGTGTCTCGCAACACGTTACGAGAAGCAGTTCGTACCCTGGTCGCGGAAGGCTTGCTCTCCAGGGCACCTCACAAAGGCATTGTCGTTCCAAGCCTGACGCCGGACGATGTAAGAGAGTTGTTCGAAATTCGGGAGTTGCTCGAATTGGCCGCGTTGCAGAGAGCGTGCGCTCAGCCAAATAAGATCCTCCCCGCTCTGCAGGAAAAAGTCGAAGGCTTACGGCGAGCTATCGCGGCCCGTAAGGAACGCGATGTGATTGAGATGGACCTTGGTTTCCATCAAGCTCTGCTCAACGTGTTGGATAGCCCGCGTCTCCAACACTTCCATGCCGTTCTGATTTCTGAGTTGCGGCTTGCTCTGGCTTTTCTCGATCGCAAGACTCGTGCCGGCTCGGTGGGGCAGATCCTGACCCAGCATCAACAGATACTGCATGCCGTGAAATTAGGCGATGTGGAAAGAAGTACGAGACTCCTGATGAAGCATCTCCACGACTCTAAGGTTCTCCTGTTGCAACTGCTACAGGGGCGGAAAGAATCCGAATCATGAATTCGCTTATCCAACCACCTCCAGTTTTCAAGAAATTTGGTGTTCGGCCCGTGATCAACGCTTGCGGAATTTATACCGATCTTGGGGGTAGCGTCTTTTCACCTCGCGTTTGGCAAGCCATGGAGGAGATCAATCACAGTTTCGTGCGCATGGTGGATCTTCTCGATCGTTCCGGAGAAATGTTAGCGTCCCTCATTGGCGCCGAAGCCGCTCGCGTTGTACCCGGTGCATCCGCCGCCATTACTCTGGGCACGGCCGCCTGCATCGCCGGAAGAGATGGCCCGGCTTGGGAGCAACTCCCCGACACTTCCGGTCTGAAGAACGAAGTCATCATCCAAAAAGCGCACCGCTATAAATACGACCGTATGGTGCGGATAGCCGGCGGCAGGCTCGTCGAAGCGGGATCCGAAAATGGAACGACTTTGCCGGAACTCGAGCGGGCATTTGGTCCGCAAACGGCAATGGTTCTCTTTCCCGCACACCTGGAACGCAAGCCCGGCACGATTTCCTTGGAAGAAGTCAGTTCCGTTGCTCACGCGCATCGGATTCCTGTGTTCACGGACGCCGCATATATGAACGATCCCCCGTCTTTGATGCGCAGCCTCCTTCCGAGAGGAGCCGACCTTGTCTGTTTCAGCGCCAAGTACTTTTGGGGACCAAACTCGAGCGGCTTTGTTGGTGGCCGCCGCGACCTCATCGAAGCAGTCGCAGGCATTGATTTCACGCGTTATGAATCCGGAAAGTATCTGACCTTTGGCCGCCCCTGGAAGATGGATCGGCACAGCATCGTAGCTACCGTTGTGGCTTTGGAAGAATGGTTGGCGATGGATCACCCAGCCCGCTGGGCGACCTATCGCGAAAAAGTGGCAGCCATGCGAAGTTTGCTGGCAGATGCACCAGGCATTCACACCGGGCAAAAGTACTTCACAATGGACGAGCGGCTTTTGGATGGGGCGGTCAATTGCATGACCGTGCAGTGCCCGGGAGGGGCAGCACAAATTGAACAAATCAGCGCCGACCTCCTGTCTGGCGATCCCTCGATTGCCACTGTGGTTTTGGATGACAAGCTCGTGATAGCAGTAGATGCCGTACTCGCCGATCAGCACTTGGCCATAGCGA
>Ga0209530_1000291_pt1 | contig 40651 bp, 39 predicted proteins | sample BlaSpr_A8_Ref_O1_FD_187987 | JGI IMG/M metagenome (GOLD analysis project Ga0209530, IMG submission 187987) | Forest soil microbial communities from Thunder Bay, Ontario, Canada - Black Spruce, Ontario site 2_A8_Ref_O1 (SPAdes) (version 2) | ecosystem: Environmental > Terrestrial > Soil > Boreal...
CGTTCGTACTCAGGTCCACCTTCCCGGCGAGCCGGGGGATTGCGGTCCACCCGCCAGCGGCCGACAGCCACACCGATGATCCCAGGCAGGAAGACGACGAGCGCGGTGAAGGCCGCGAAAGTCGTCAGCTCGTTGATCAGGCCACCCGTATAGAGGCCCTTGTACACCAGCGCGATCAGCCAGGAGACCGCACCACTGAGGACGCCTGCCACCAGGCCGGCAAGCAGCCAGGTCATCGCCAGATCTTGGCGGCGGTCCGGGTCCGGATTGGCTACGGCGTCCGCGCGGCCGTCGAGCACGCCCCACACGACAACGCCGACGATAAACAGCGTCAGGAGCACCAGGCTGACCAGTCCGGCTTGCGTCGGCCACGCGTTGATGATCGTTCCCTGAATCAACCGGACGACGACCATTAGCGCCCCGAACACCAATCCGCGCAGCATCCAAGCTCTCATGGGCCATTAGCGTAGCGAGTACCGTCAAGTGTCGTGACATATTTCCAGCGTCGAGACAATCTGAAGGCGCAAATCGGGGCCAGCGGGTTAGATGCGATGCTGGTCACAGACCTGGTCAACGTGCGCTATCTATCAGGCTTCACTGGATCTAACGGCGCGCTGCTGGTGTTCGCAGACGATCGCGGCGCGGTGCTGGCCACCGACGGTCGCTACCGCACGCAGGCCGCCGAGCAAGCACCCGACCTCGAGGTCGCTATCGAGCGGGCCGTCGGGCGCTACCTGGCCGGCCGGGCCGCTGACGATGGCGTGCGGAAGCTGGGCTTCGAAAGCAATGTGGTCACCGTCGACGGCTTTGACGCGCTCACCAGTGAGGTGGTTGAGCGGAAGTCGGCCCAACAATCGAGCGACGCGTCGGACCAGGCATCGAGCCAGACGTGCAGCGAGGCCACCCAGCTGGTGCGGGCCGCCGGAACCGTAGAGGCGCTGCGCGAGATCAAAGACGCAGGCGAGCTGGCGCTGCTCCGCCTGGCCTGCGAGGCGGCTGACGCTGCGCTGAGCGACCTGGTCGAGCGCGGCGGTCTGCGGGCCGGCCGAACTGAACGTGAGGTGGCCCGCGACCTAGAGGCCCTGATGCTTGACCACGGCGCTGATGCGATTTCGTTCGAGACCATCGTGGCCGCTGGGCCGAATTCCGCGATCCCGCACCACCGGCCCACCGACGCGGCGCTGGCGGAGGGCGATTTCGTCAAGATCGATTTCGGCGCGCTGGTGGCCGGCTATCACTCCGACATGACCCGCACGTTCGTGCTGGGGAAGGCCGCTGACTGGCAGCTGGAGATCTATGCACTGGTCGCCGAAGCGCAGCGGGCCGGGCGGGAGGCGTTGCGGCCGGGAGCCGGCCTGCGCGAGGTGGACGCCGCGGCACGCCAGCTGATCGTCGACGCGGGCTATGGCGAGCAGTTCGGCCACGGTTTGGGGCATGGCGTGGGCCTGCAGATCCACGAAGCGCCGGGAATCGGTGCCACGTCCGCCGGTACACTACTTGCGGGCTCTGTGGTGACCGTGGAGCCCGGCGTCTATTTACCAGGCCGCGGCGGTGTCCGCATCGAGGACACCTTGGTGGTGGCCTCTGAGACGACACGAGGCACCTCAGAAGCCGCCGGGCAGATCCCGGAACTATTGACCCGGTTCCCCAAAGAACTGGCCATCCTGTAGGAGATTTACCGACCGTGGCGAGCACTGCTGACTTCAGGAACGGACTTGTCCTGGTGATCGATGGGCAACTGTGGACGATCACCGAGTTCCAGCACGTCAAACCCGGGAAGGGCCCGGCGTTCGTGCGAACCAAGCTGAAGAACGTGCTCTCGGGCAAGGTCGTCGACAAGACGTACAACGCCGGTGTGAAGGTGGACACCGCCACCGTCGACCGCCGCGACACCACCTACCTGTACCGCGACGGTTCGGACTTCGTGTTCATGGACAGCCAGGACTACGAACAGCACCCGCTGCCGGAGTCGCTGGTCGGTGACGACGCGCGGTTTCTGCTCGAGGGTTTGCCGGTGCAGGTGGCGTTCCACAACGGAGCGCCGATCTACATCGAGCTGCCGGTGACCGTCGAACTGGAGGTCACCCACACCGAGCCGGGCCTGCAGGGCGACCGGTCCAGCGCGGGCACCAAGCCCGCGACCCTGCAGACCGGTGCGCAGATCAACGTGCCGCTGTTCATCAACACTGGGGACAAGCTGAAGGTGGATTCCCGCGACGGCAGCTACCTGGGACGTGTAAACGCGTGAGCAGGCCGCATGCCTGAGCCCGCTAAGCCTGCTAAACCTGTCAAAGGACGCCATCAGGCCCGCAAGCGCGCCGTCGACCTGTTGTTCGAGGCCGAGGCCCGCGGTCTGAGCCCGGTGGAGATCGTCGGCGTTCGGACCGCGCTGGCGGAAGCAAAATCGGATGTGGCGCCGCTAAACCCCTACACAGCCACGGTGGCTCGCGGCGTCAGCGAACACGCCGCGCATATCGACGACCTGATCAGCTCGCATCTGCAGGGCTGGACGCTGGACCGGCTACCGGCGGTGGACCGCGCCGTGTTGCGAGTCGCGGTGTGGGAGCTGCTGTATGCCGATGATGTGCCGCAACCGGTCGCCGTCGACGAGGCCGTACGGCTGGCCAAGGAGCTTTCTACCGACGACTCGCCCAGCTTCGTCAACGGCGTACTGGGACAGGTCATGTTGGTGACGCCGCAGATCCGCGCGGCCGCTCGGGCCGTGCGCTCCAGCGCCGCCGGCACGCCGGAAAACCAGGGGCCACCTTCATGACCCGCCTCGAGTTGCGCGTCGTCATCGCCTCCTTCCTGGCTGCAACGGTGGTCCTGGGCGCTGTGGTATGCGCCGCCTATGGGCTGACCATCATCGCGTCGGCGCTCTCGATCTATGCGCTGGGCGTTGGTGCCTGGCTGTATCACTCGATCGAACGCCTCATCATGGCCCGCCGGATCAGCACGGTCCGCACGGCGGCCAAGCCGCTGCAGCCGCTGCTGCCGGTGATGGCCGCCCTCATGGGCCTGACGCAGGCCGTGATCAGGTCGCTCAGCGATGTAACGGATCTGCCCGCGCGTCGTTGGGAGCTGCCGGTGCTCCGTTGGGGGGCGAACTTCCCCGGCAATCGGAGTAGTCGGCGGGTTCTGGAAAGCGACGGCAGTGAAAACGAGCCACACCGCTGACCGAGCCGGGTCGACATCGCGAGCGAAACAGCATCCGCCAGGGGCGGTCGATCAGCCCGATGACCTGCGCCAGCCAAACCTCCGGGATGACGTGCGAAGATGACAGTACCGGGCATTATTTCGTTCTCTCCCGCGATACTTACGAAATGCACTGACGCGGCTCCCGGCGAAGAAGCAGGTGGCGACATGAATTCAGACTTTGCCCGCCCCCGACGCCTTCGGGTGTCGGCGTTAGCGGCCGTAGCCAACCCGTCGTATGCACGCGTAGACACCTGGAATCTGCTCGACGACGCATGCCGTAACCTCGCCGAGGTCGACCTTGCCGGGCTGGACAAAGCCCACGACGTCGCCCGGGTGAAGCGCCTGATGGACCGCATCGCCGCCTACGAGCGGTACTGGCTGTACCCTGGGGCAGCCAATCTGGCGACCTTCCGGGCTCATCTCGAGAGTCTCTCCGTGGTCCGGCTCAGCGAAGAGGTGTCGCTGGCTGTGCGCCTGCTATCCGAATATGGCGACCGCGCAGGGCTTTTCGACACTTCCGCGCCATTGGCCGACCAGGAGTTGGTGGCCCAAGCCAAGCAGCAGCAGTTCTACACGGTGTTGCTCGCCGACGACTCACCGGCCACGGCGCCTGACTGTCTGGCCGAAAGCCTGCGGGCGCTGCGCTGCCCGTCCGATGACGTGCAGTTCGAGTTCCTTGTCCTGCCGAGCGTCGAGGACGCCATCACCGCGGTCGCGCTGAACGGCGAGATTCAGGCCGCGATCATCCGCCACGACCTGCCGCTGCGTTCGCGTGACCGGGTGCCGTTGATGAACACGTTGCTAGGGCCCAACGACTCAGAGGTCGGGGCGGTCGCCCCCGACTGCGCCAACGACTGGATCGAATGCGGCGAGTGGATTCGCGAGCTGCGGCCACATATCGACCTCTATCTGCTCACCGACGAGTCGATCGCGGCGGGCAATGACAACGAGCCGGACGTCTTTGACCGCACGTTCTACCGGCTCAACGACGTCACCGATCTGCACAGCACCGTGCTTGCCGGCTTGCGGAACCGGTTCGCCACACCATTTTTCGACGCCCTGCGCGCCTATGCGTCGGCGCCGGTCGGCCAATTCCACGCCCTTCCCATCGCGCGTGGCGCCAGCATCTTCAACTCCAAGTCGCTGCAGGACATGGGCGAGTTCTACGGCCGCAACATCTTCATGGCCGAGACCTCGACCACCTCAGGCGGCCTGGACTCGCTGCTGGACCCGCACGGCAACATCAAGAAAGCGATGGACAAGGCCGCGCGCACGTGGAACTCCGACCACACCTACTTCGTCACCAACGGAACGTCGACCGCCAACAAAATCGTCGTACAGTCCCTGACCCGACCGGGCGACATCGTGCTGATCGACCGCAACTGCCACAAGTCGCACCACTACGGCCTGGTGCTGGCCGGTGCGTACCCGCTGTACCTGGACGCCTATCCGCTGACGCAGTTCGCGATCTATGGAGCGGTGTCGCTGCACACGATCAAGAAGACGCTGCTGGACCTCGAGGCGGCCGGACAGCTGCACCGGGTGCGCATGCTGCTGCTCACCAACTGCACCTTCGACGGCGTCGTCTACAACCCTCGTCGGGTGATGGAGGAGGTGCTGGCCATCAAGCCGGACATCTGCTTCCTGTGGGACGAGGCGTGGTACGCGTTTGCCACCGCCGTCCCGTGGGCCCGGCAGCGGACCGCAATGGTGTCGGCGGAGCGTCTCGAGCAGACGTTGGCGTCGCCGGAATACGCGCAGGAATACCGGAATTGGTCCGCGTCGATGGAGGGGATCCCCCGGTCGGAGTGGGTTAGTCACCGGCTGCTGCCCGATCCCAGTCGGGCGCGGGTCCGGGTGTACGCGACGCACTCGACCCACAAGTCGCTGTCGGCGTTTCGGCAGGCGTCGATGATCCACATCCGCGACCAGGACTTCAACGCGCTGACCCGCGACGCATTCACTGAAGCGTTCTTGACCCACACCTCCACCTCGCCGAACCAGCAACTTCTCGCTTCGCTGGACCTGGCGCGCCGGCAGGTCGACATCGAGGGATTCCAGCTGGTCCGGCAGGTCTACGACATGGCGCTGGTCTTCCGTCACCGCGTCCGCAAAGACCGGCTGATCAGCAAGTGGTTCCGCATCCTCGACGAGTCCGACCTGGTGCCCGAGGAGTTCCGGGCCTCCGCGGTCAGCTCATACCGTCAGGTCAGGCAGGGCGCGCTGGCCGAGTGGAACGAGGCCTGGCGGTCCGATCAGTTCGTGCTGGACCCGACGCGGGTCACCCTGTTCCTCGGCAACACCGGAATGAACGGGTACGACTTCCGCGAGAAGGTCCTGATGGACCGATTCGGCATCCAGATCAACAAGACCTCGATCAACAGCGTGTTGTTGATCTTCACGATCGGCGTCACTTGGTCGAGCGTGCATTATCTGCTCGACGTGCTGCGCCGGGTGGCCACCGATTTCGACCGGGAGAAGCAGGCGGCCAGCGCGGCCGACTGGGCACTGCACGAGCGCCGAGTCGAGGAGATCACCCAGGATCTGCCGCACTTGCCCGACTTCAGCGAGTTCGACATTGCCTTCCGTCCGGTCGACGCCTGCTCGGTCGGCGACATGCGGGCGGCCTTCTACGCGGGGTATGAAGAGTCCGACCGCGAGTACGTGCTGATCGGCAGCGTCGGGCGACGGCTCGCCGAGGGCAAGGCCCTGGTGTCCACCACGTTCGTGGTGCCCTACCCGCCCGGCTTCCCGGTGCTGGTTCCGGGTCAGGTGGTCTCCAAGGAGATCATCTATTTCCTGGCCCAGCTCGACGTCAAAGAAATCCACGGATACAACCACGACCTCGGCTTGTCGGTGTTCACCGGGGAGGCGCTGGCCCGGATGGAGGCGGCACGCAATGCGGCGACGGCCGCAGTGGGTGTTGGGCTTCCGAAGTTCGAGATTCCGCCGGACGCTTCGGCTCTGAATGGGGCTGTGAATGGTGCCGCCGCGGTGGCGGCGGTTGCCGATGACGCCTGACGGGGGCTGGCCGCTGCAATCATCGAGGTCGGGACGTGCCTTTTTGCCCGCCTCCGAGCGACAACTGGGCCGCTTCTGTCCGCAATGCCAAGACCCGCTGATGGATCCGGTGCTCGGTGCCGCGCGGCATCCAGGCAGGACCATAGCGGCCCCGGGCCAAACGCCGGACTCTGCCGTAACGCATCTCCCAGCGCAGTGCGTCCGACACCGACTTCGACGGTCGCCCACCGACGTCAAAGTTGTGATAGGCCAGCGCATCGAGCAGCTCCGGGACTGTGGCTGCGCCGTGAATCGACAGGTGGTGTGTCAGCGTGTAGCGGAGCTCGGTTCCTCGCAGCCGCAGAGATTGAGTCATGCTTGGAATGTCGCATCCCGCTATGACATCCGGGGTCTTGTCGCTCGGAGGCGGGCAAAACGTGGCCCGGGGCAACGCCGGCAGGCTGTCACGGTGTTTTCGGAACGCGGCATTGCACTTTGACGTCCGGGGTCTTGTCGCTCGGAGGCGGGCAAAAACGTCCCCCGGGGGAACGCCGGCCGACTATCCGGGCCGTCCGTTGAGCGCGCGGTAGACGAAATCGGTCAACGCATCGATTGCTTCGTCTTCATCGACGTGGCGTTCGCCGAACTGGCCACCGGACATCTGCCAGTGCGATCCGAACCCGTCCAGCAGCCCGGCGAACATCGCCAAAACCACATCCGGGCGCCCGGGCAGCGTACGACCGGCCGCGGTGATGGGGTCTAGGTGATCGCGAATATGGCTGATGTTTTGGTTGACCAACGCCTGCATCTGAGCGCCGAACTCAGCGTTGACCAATGCCGCCTGGCGCAGCGCTGTCAGCTCCACGGTGTGGCGGGTGTAGAAGCGCCAGTAGTTCGCGACATGCCAGCGCACGGCAGTGCGGTCGGTGAAGTCACCGCTGTGCTGTGAGTCCGCAGCGATTACATCCCGGTCGCTTTCGGCGAGCAGGTCTGCCAGCAGGCCCTTGAGCAGGTCTTCCTTGCTGGTGAAGTGGTTGTAAAACGATCCTGCGGCGCGGCCGGCCTCAGTGGTGATGTCGGTGATCTTGGTGTTCAGATAGCCCTTTTGCGCGAACACGCGCCGGGCAGCATCTTTGAGCGCGGCCTCGGTGCCGGCGGCCTGTTCCACGCGTTTCACCGTCACCTCCTTGACAGGAAAGTTAGCACCTGTGCAGACTGAATATAGATTCACTGAAGTATAATTCACCGGAAAGAATGCCAATGGACACGCAGGTTCTGATCGCCGGAGCCGGACCGACCGGGCTCACACTGGCCATTGAGCTGGCCCGCCGAGGAATTGACTTGCGGATTGTCGACAAAGCCGAGCGGTTCGCGGTGGGCTCCCGCGGTGACGGACTGCAGCCGCGCACGCTGGAGGTCTTCGAGGACCTCGGTGTCCTCGAGGAGGTGTTCGCCGCCGGTATCAGCGCACCCGTGATGCGCATCTATGACGGGGAGTCGGTGGTGTGGGAGGACCAGATGGCCAAGCCGGAACCGCCGCGCGCCGACGTGCCTTATCCGAACCTGTGGTTCGTGCCGCAGTGGCGTACCGAGGAAATCCTGCGCTCGCGGCTGTCGAGTCACGGCGTCGAGGTGCAGCTGGGCAGCGAGGTGGTGGCGGTCGACCAGGACATCGAGCAGGAAGGGGCCGGGGTGACGGTTCGTTTGCAAAGCGGCGAAACGGTGCGGGCTCGCTACCTGGTCGGCGCCGACGGCGGGCACAGCACGGTGCGCCGGCAGCTGGCGATCCCATTCCTCGGCACGACCGATAACGAGGTGCAGATGGTGCAGGCCGATGTGCGTATCGAGGGCCTGGACCACGACTACGGGCACGGCTGGATGCTGGACGGCCGCGAAGTTTTCGCCTTCACTCCGCTTGCCGGGGCCGCCGACACCTTCGTGGTGAACACCACTGTGTCCGGGCTAGAGCCCACCCTGCCCGCGTTGCAGGCCACCGTCGACGCCGCGTCCGGGCGAACCGACATCCGGCTGCACGAGTTGACCTGGGGCACCATCTGGCGCTCGAATGTTCGCCTGGCGCAGCGCTACCGCGCCGGGCGGGTGTTCCTGGCGGGCGATGCTGCTCACGTGCACCCGCCGGCCGGCGGACTGGGACTCAACACCGGTGTGCAGGACGCCTACAACCTCGGCTGGAAACTCGCCACTGTGGTTTCCGGGCTCGCCGGCGCACCCTTGGATTCTGCAGCGCTGCTCGACAGTTACCAGGCAGAGCGTCTGCCGATCGCTTCGCGCGTGCTCGGGATCAGCACCGAGCTGCTGGACAAGACCATGCGTGGTAGCGACGATGCGCTGCACCGCGGCCAGGATACCCGGCAACTCGATCTGACCTACCAGGGCGGGCCGCTGATTCTCGACGACGGCTGTAGCGGCATGCTGGCCGCCGGTGACCGGGCACCCGACGCGCTGTGCCTGGATGGCCCGCGCCGGTATGGCCACCCGGCTCGGCTCTTCGCGCTCTTCGCCGGTCCGCACTGGACGCTGCTGCGCTTCGGGCCCGACGCACCGCACCAGGACCACCAAAGCGTCCACTCCTACCAGATCGGCACCGACATCTTCGACGCCGAACGCCATCTGCACCAGGCCTACGACGTCAAGGACGGCGGGGCTGTGCTTATCCGCCCCGACGGCTACATCGGCGCCATCACCACGCGATCAGCCGCGCTCGCGGCCTACGGAAATCGGGTGCTACCCAGCTCAAGTTCCGCTCACCGGGATATAAAAGGCGGCGCGGTATCCAGGGTGGCGCAATAGCCGATCGAGCCCTGGTTTTGGTTGGCGTTAGTCGAATCCGAACCGGCGCAATACGCCTCGGTGCCGCTACGGCCCCCGACGGCTGATTCACCGCAAGGCCCTGGCGAAAAGCAGGCTGTCTTGTGGCTCGGGTCCCATAGTGGGGTAGACGGCGTGACGGGCCAGCCGGCCCTCCTTCACGAACCCGGTCCGCTCCAGCAGTCGCGTCGATCGCTCGTTGTCGACGTGGGTGGTGGCCCAGACCCGGTACACGTCCCGATCGGCTTTCAACGCGGTCATCAGCATGTCGAGCACCTCAGGCATGTAACCCTTGCCCCACCACCGCCGGCCGATGCAGTAACCGATTTCGACGGAGTGCCGCAGCGGGCGTCGGCAGCTGGTCAGCCCGATGACGTCGTCGCTGTGCCGCAGCACGATGACCCAGGTCCGCTCGTCGTCAGCGACATTGAGTTTTTCGGTGATCACTCGTCGCGTTGCCGCCACATCCGGATGTGGTGTCCACAACAGATACTTGGTGACCTCGGGATCGCGAGCGACCCGTTGGAAGAGCGCGCCGGAGTCATCGAGTGTGGGCGGGCGCAGCGTCAGCCGCGATCCGGTGATGACGTCGGGCGGGTAATCGACCATCTGATGGATCCGCCGCTACAGGCCGAGCGCCCGATAGGTACGGCGGACGAACTTCGGTTGCGCCGTGCGCAGCTTCGCGAGCGACGTGTTGCCTGCGACGGCCGTGGCCGCCTCCACGCTCAGATCAGGACAGTTCTGAATCAGATACAGCAGGATCAGGTCCGCTTCCGGGTCAGCCTGCCACCACGTCCCGTAGGCACCGGGCCAGCTGAACGCTCCGAGCCCGCCCGGCCCGAATAGCGGCTGCGACTTCGCCGGATCGGTCACCACCGACAAGTTCAACCCGAACCCGCGGCCAACCCAGTACGGCGCTCCCAAAAAGTTGTGCCGCTTTTGTTCGTCGGTGAGCCGGTCGGTGCGCATCAGGCGCGCCGACGCCGCAGACAGCACCCGAACACCGTCGACCGATCCGTCGCCCATCAGCATCCGCACGAACCGCAGGTAGTCATCGGCGGTCGACCACAGCCCACCACCTGCATTGCAGAACGAAGGCGGCTTAACGTGCGGCGGCCCCATCACGTCGTGATGCAATTGGCCTGCTTCGTCGAGCCGGTACATGGTCGCGGCACGCTGGCGCGCTTCCGGCGAAACGAAGAAACCGGTGTCGGGCATCCCCGCCGGCCCCAGAATGCGTTCGTCGAGAACCTGGTAAAACGGCTTGTCCTCGACACGGGAAGCAATGACACCCAACAGATCTGTCGCGTGGCTGTAGGTGACCCGGTCCCCGGGCTGATGCACAAGCGGCAGCGCGGCGAGCTCGGCCAGCCAGCTATCTGAGCCGTGATTGAACGGCAGCCGCAGATAGGCCCGCGAGATCGGCCCAGATACCGAGAATCCGTAGGCCAGGCCGCTGGTGTGGGTGAGCAGGTCCTCGATCAGGATGGCTCGCCGCGCCGGATGCGTGTGGTCCAGCGGACCGTGCGGGTCGTCCAGCACCTGGACATCGGCCAACTCCGGCGCCCAGCGCGCGATCGGGTCCTTCAGCGCGAGCTTGCCCGCGTCGACCAGGCTCATCACTGCCGCCACGGTGACCGGCTTGGTCATTGATGCGATGCGAAACAGCGAGTCCTTTTGCATCGGCAGGCCCGCATCGACGTCTCGATAGCCGATTTCGTTGACCTGCAACACTTCTCCGCGCTGCCAGACCACAGTTACCGCACCGGCCAGGACGCCGGCGTCGCATACCTCGCGGATGGAGGCCTGATTGCCATCGAGATTCACCCGGTTCACGTTAGCCGCCGGGTTGCAAAGCCCTCCCGAAAGCTCCGGTGAAGTGTGCCCCGTGCTCGCACGTTCTAGTGTCTGCGCATGGATTCGCCGGGGGGTTTCTTCTGCTCCTGCTCCCGCAGAACGCCGGCTATCCGGCCGCCGAGCCAGACTGGGTCAGGCGCGCTGCGCGCGCATGTACCAGAACGCCATCTCGACTTCGTTGCCGTCGACTTCACGGCGCCACGTGGTGGGCTCCAGTGATTGGATATCCCAACCCGCACCGCCGAGGACGTCGCGCAGCGTCTGCTCGGACACCGCCGGACGCGGCCAATCGTCATCGGCCGGGTTGGCATCAGAGAAGCAGCTGATCAGCAGGGTGGCGCCCGGTTTGGTGGCCCGGTGCGCCGCGGCAGCGTAGCTGCGCTTGCCGTCGTCGTCGAGACAGTGGAACATCCCGCTGTCGACGACGGTGTCGAACGCGGCGGTGTAGCCGTCAAGCTTGGTGGAGTCCGTCGTCGCGAACTTCACGTCCACTCCGGCGTCCTTGGCCCGACGCTCGGCGGTGATGAGTGCGGTCGGAGAGATGTCCAACCCGGTCACCTTGTATCCGCTCTTGGCCAGGTAGATGGCGTTGTCGCCGAGCCCGCAGCCGATGTCGAGCACGTCACCGTGGACCCAGCCGCGGGTCTGCCATGCGATGACATTCTCTTTGGGGGCCTTGGTATCCCATGGTGGTGAGGTCATCGGCGGGATGCCTTCACCTGGGCTATCGCCTCGGTAGAGGGCGTCGAAATCAAAGCGTGGCAATCCGGAGGATTCTTGGGAAGAAATAGAGCCTGTCATTTTCGCCAGGATAGCTCGCAGTGCTAGGCTGCCGGGCAGTCGACATCCTTTAACGATCCGTCCGGAGAGGCGGAGAAGGAGGTCAAGGTCTCTCATGTGTGCCGCGGGTGATGCCGCCACCGGTAGGGAATTGATGTCCGCGGCCGACGTCGGTCGCACCATTTCCCGCATTGCGCACCAGATCATCGAGAAGACCGCTTTAGACGCATCCGACGCGCCCCGGGTGGTGCTGTTGGGCATTCCGACACGCGGGGTGCTGTTAGCCCAGCGCCTGGCCACCAATATCGCCGAATACAGCGGTGTCGAGGTTGGCTGTGGCGCCCTGGACATCACCCTGTACCGCGATGACCTGATGAAAAAGCCGCCGCGGCCATTGGAGGTCACATCGATCCCGGCCGGCGGCGTCGATGACGCACTGGTGATCCTCGTCGACGACGTGCTGTACTCCGGGCGCTCGGTGCGTTCATCCCTGGACGCGCTGCGCGACGTGGGCCGGCCGCGAGCCGTCCAGCTCGCGGTGCTGGTCGACCGTGGCCACCGCGAACTGCCGCTGCGCGCCGACTACGTGGGCAAAAACGTGCCGACCTCCCGCAGCGAGAGCGTGCACGTGCAACTCATCGAACACGACGGTCGCGACGGCGTCGTGATCTCCCGGGACGGTGACTCATGAGCAGACACCTGCTGGCCGCCGGCGACCTGAGCCGCGACGACGCAACCGCCATCCTCGACGACGCCGACCGGTTCGCCGAGGCACTGCTCGGCCGTGAGGTCAAGAAGCTGCCGACACTGCGCGGACGCACCGTGGTGACGATGTTCTACGAGAACTCGACCCGCACCCGGGTGTCGTTCGAGGTGGCAGGCAAGTGGATGAGCGCCGACGTGATCAACGTCAGCGCCACCGGATCGTCGGTGAGCAAGGGGGAGTCGCTGCGCGACACCGCCCTGACACTGCGTGCCGCCGGCGCGGATGCGCTCATCATCCGGCATCCGGCGTCGGGCGCCGCGCATCTGCTCGCCGACTGGACTTCCTCTTCCAACGCCGCCGGGCCGTCGGTGATCAATGCCGGCGATGGCACCCATGAGCACCCGACGCAAGCACTGCTGGACGCGCTGACCATCCGCCAGCGACTGGGCGGCATCGAAGGCCGGCGCATCGTGATCGTTGGCGACATCCTGCACAGCCGGGTCGCCCGCTCCAACGTGATGCTGCTGGACACGCTGGGTGCCGAGGTGGTGCTGGTGGCGCCGCCGACGTTGTTGCCGGTCGGGGTCGAGGGCTGGCCGGTTACCGTCTCCAACGACTTTGATGCCGAGTTGCCGGCGGCCGATGCAGTGCTGATGCTGCGAGTGCAGGCCGAGCGGATGAACGGCGGTTTCTTCCCGTCCGTGCGCGAGTATTCGTCCTTATACGGGCTGTCCGACCGTCGCCAGGCGATGCTTCCCGGCCACGCCGTGGTGCTGCACCCCGGACCGATGCTGCGTGGCATGGAGATCGCGTCTTCGGTGGCTGACTCATCGCAATCAGCCGTGCTGCAGCAGGTTTCCAACGGCGTGCATGTGCGGATGGCGGTGCTGTTCCATGTGCTGGTCGGCACCGAAGCGATCGGAAAAACGGGATCGGCCGGAAATGAGGGTGCGGCATGAGTGTGCTGCTTCGCGGGGTTCGGCTGTACGGCGAAGGAGAACGCGTCGACGTGCTGGTCGACAGCCCCGGCCGGGAAGGCCAGATCGCGCAGATCGGCGCGGGTCTTGAGATCCCCGATTATGCGGACGTCATCGACGCCACCGGGCACGTGCTGCTACCCGGACTGGTCGACCTGCACACCCACCTGCGCGAGCCCGGCCGCGAATATGCTGAGGATATCGAAACCGGCTCGGCGGCAGCGGCTTTGGGTGGCTACACGGCGGTGTTCGCGATGGCTAACACCACCCCGGTCGCCGACAGTCCGGTGGTCACCGACCACGTCTGGCACCGTGGCCAACAGGTCGGCCTGGTCGACGTGCACCCCGTCGGTGCGGTCACCGTCGGGCTGGCCGGAACCGAGCTCACCGAGATGGGCATGATGGCTGCCGGCGCCGCGCAGGTGCGGATGTTCTCCGACGACGGCATCTGTGTGCACGACCCGCTGGTGATGCGCCGCGCCCTGGAATACGCCACGGGCCTAGGGGTTTTGATCGCCCAGCACGCCGAGGAGCCCCGGCTTACCGTCGGCGCCGTCGCACACGAAGGGCCGATGGCGGCCAGGCTGGGACTGGCGGGATGGCCCAGGGCAGCCGAGGAATCGATCGTCGCCCGCGACGCTTTACTGGCCCGCGACGCCGGCGCCCGGGTGCACATCTGCCATGCCTCCACCGCAGGCACCGTCGAGATTCTGAGATGGGCTAAATCGCAGGGTATTTCGATTACCGCCGAGGTAGCCCCGCATCATCTGCTGCTCGACGACAGCAGACTGGCCGGCTACGACGGGGTGAATAGAGTCAACCCGCCGCTGCGGGAAGTCACCGACGCCGTCGCGCTGCGTCAGGCGTTGGCCGAGGGGGTCATCGACTGTGTGGCCACCGACCACGCCCCGCATGCCGAGCATGAGAAATGCGTCGAATTCTCCGCGGCGCGGCCCGGCATGCTGGGTTTGCAGACGGCGCTGTCGGTGGTGGTTCAGACGATGCTGCTGCCGGGCCTGCTGAGCTGGCGTGATGTTGCGAGGGTGATGAGCGAGAATCCGGCGCGCATTGTTGGGTTGCCCGATCATGGCCGGCCGTTGGAGGTGGGGGAGCCGGCGAATCTGACGGTGGTGGATCCCGACGCGACCTGGACGGTAGCCGGGCCCGATCTGGCCAGCCGGTCGGCCAATACGCCATACGAAGCGATGAGGATGCCCGCCACTGTGACCGCGACCCTGCTGCGCGGGAAGGTCACCGCCCGGGACGGGAAGAGTCCGGCATGAACTCCGCCACGCTGGTGGGGTCGCTGATCTTCGCGGCAGTGCTAGTGGTGGCGATCGCGGTGGCGATCCAGCTCATGATGCGCGGATGGCGACGCCGCTCGGAGCGGCAGGCAGAGCTGATCGGCGAGTTGCCCAACGTTCCTGACGAGGTGGGCCCGGCGACCACCACAATCCGGGGCATGTATGTCGGCTCCACGCTGGCGCCGGAGTGGAACGCGCGGATCGCGGCAGGTGATCTTGGGTATCGCAGCAAGGCGGTGCTGACCCGCTATCCCGAAGGAATCCTGTTGGAACGGATCCGCGCCAACCCGATTTGGATTCCACAGGAGTCCATTTCGGCCGTTCGCACCGAGCGCGGCATGGCCGGTAAAGTCGCCGCCCGCAATGGGATACTCGCGATCCGATGGCGGCTGCCGTCGGGCGTCGAGATCGACACCGGGTTTCGGGCACGCAACCGCAGTGAATACGACGGCCGGCTGCAAGGCTGGCCCGATGGCCAGCAGGAACCCCGGACCGAGGGAGTCGCGTGAGTAAGGCCCTACTGGTGCTCGAAGACGGCCGCGTCTTCACCGGAACGCCGTTCGGCGCGATCGGCCAAACGCTCGGCGAAGCCGTGTTCAGCACCGGAATGTCCGGCTACCAGGAGACGCTGACCGATCCCAGTTATCACCGGCAGATCGTGGTGGCCACCGCGCCGCAGATCGGCAACACCGGTTGGAACGGTGAGGACGCAGAGAGCCGCGGCGACAAGATCTGGGTCGCCGGCTACGCGGTGCGCGACCCGTCGCCGCGTGTCTCCAACTGGCGCGCCACCGGCACGCTGCAGGACGAGCTGGCCCGGCAGCACATCGTCGGGATCGCCGGTATCGACACCCGGGCGCTGGTGCGGCATCTGCGCAGCCGCGGCTCGATGAAGGCAGGGGTGTTCTCCGGTGCGGCGCTTGCCGAGTCCTTTGACGTAGATGTGTTGGTCGAGAGGGTGCGGGCTCAGCAGCCGATGCTGGGCGCCGATCTCGCCGGCGAGGTCAGCACGGAAGGTGCTTACGTTGTGGAACCAGAGGGACTGCAACGGTTTACCGTGGCCGCGCTGGACCTCGGGATCAAGACCAACACCCCGCGGGAATTCGCCCGGCGGGGAATCCGCAGCCATGTGCTTCCGGCGTCCGCGACCTTCGAGCAGATCGCCGAAATCAAGCCGCACGGGGTGTTCATTTCCAACGGGCCGGGCGACCCGGCTACTGCCGACCACGTCGTCGCGCTCACCCGGGAGGTGTTGGGCGCCGGAATCCCATTGTTCGGCATCTGTTTCGGCAATCAGATCTTGGGCCGGGCGCTGGGCCTGTCGACCTACAAGATGGTTTTCGGACACCGCGGTATCAACGTTCCGGTCATCGACCACGCCACCGGCCGGGTCGCGGTGACCGCGCAGAACCATGGCTTTGCGCTGGAAGGGGAGGCGGGGCAGTCCTTCGACACGCCGTTCGGCGCGGCGGTCGTCAGTCACACCTGCGCCAATGACGGCGTGGTGGAAGGCGTCAGACTCGTTGATGGACTGGCATTTTCGGTGCAGTACCACCCGGAGGCCGCCGCCGGTCCGCACGATGCGGAGTACCTGTTCGACCAATTCGTCGACCTGATGGGTTCTCACGAGAGCGGAAGGGGACGCTAGTGCCGCGTCGCACCGACTTGCGTCACGTGCTGGTCATCGGCTCGGGGCCGATTGTCATCGGGCAGGCCTGCGAGTTTGACTACTCCGGAACCCAGGCCTGCCGGGTGCTGCGCGCCGAGGGACTGCAGGTCAGCCTCGTCAACTCCAATCCGGCCACCATCATGACTGACCCGGAGTACGCCGACTTCACCTACGTCGAGCCCATCACCCCGGCCTTCATCGAGAAGGTGATCGCCCAGCAAGCCGAGCGCGGCAACAAGATCGACGCGCTGCTGGCCACCCTGGGCGGGCAGACCGCGCTCAACACCGCCGTCGCGCTGTCTGAGAACGGGGTGTTGGAGCGCTACGCCGTCGAGCTCATCGGTGCCGATTTCGACGCCATCCAGCGTGGTGAGGACCGGCAGCGGTTCAAAGACATCGTAGCCAAGGTCGGTGGTGAATCTGCCCGCAGCCGAGTGTGTTTCACCATGGACGAGGTCCGTGAGACGGTCGCCGAATTGGGCCTGCCGGTTGTGGTGCGGCCCAGCTTCACCATGGGCGGGCTGGGCTCGGGGATGGCGCACTCCGCCGACGAGGTCGACCGGATGGCCGGCGCCGGTCTGGTGGCCTCACCCAGCGCCAATGTGCTTATCGAGGAATCGATTTTCGGCTGGAAGGAATTCGAGCTCGAGCTGATGCGCGACGGCCACGACAACGTGGTGGTGGTGTGCTCGATCGAGAACGTCGACCCGATGGGTGTGCACACCGGCGATTCGGTCACTGTTGCGCCGGCCATGACGCTGACCGACCGGGAATATCAGCGGATGCGCGATTTGGGCATCGCCATCCTGCGTGAAGTCGGGGTGGACACCGGCGGCTGCAACATCCAGTTCGCGGTCAACCCGAGTGATGGCCGGCTGATCGTCATCGAGATGAACCCGCGGGTATCCCGGTCAAGTGCGTTGGCGTCCAAGGCCACCGGTTTCCCGATCGCCAAGATCGCCGCCAAGCTGGCTATCGGTTACACGCTCGACGAGATCGTCAATGACATCACCAAGGAAACACCGGCCTGCTTCGAGCCCACCCTGGACTACGTCGTGGTCAAGGCACCGCGGTTCGCCTTCGAGAAATTCCCCGGCGCCGATCCCACCCTGACCACCACGATGAAATCCGTCGGCGAGGCGATGTCGTTGGGTCGCAACTTCATCGAGGCGCTCGGCAAGGTGATGCGGTCGCTGGAGACCGACCGCGCCGGCTTCTGGACCAAGCCGGACCCCGACGGCGACGTCGATGAGGTGCTGACCAGGTTGCAAACGCCGACCGAAGGCCGCCTCTACGACATCGAATTGGCGCTGCGGCTGGGCGCTTCGATCGAACAGGTAGCGCAGGCCTCCGGCGTGGACCCGTGGTTCGTGGCGCAGATCGGTGAGCTGGGCAAGCTGAGGGCCGAGCTGGTCGACGCCCCCGTGCTCGACGGCGACCTGCTGCGCCGTGGCAAGCATAGCGGCCTGTCGGACCGCCAGATCGCGGCCTTGCGACCGGAATTGGCCGGGGAGGACGGGGTGCGCTCGCTGCGTACGCGGCTGGACATCCACCCGGTTTACAAGACGGTCGACACCTGCGCGGCGGAGTTCGAGGCCAAGACGCCTTACCACTACAGCAGCTATGAAATCGATCCTGCCGCTGAGACCGAGGTGGCCCCGCAGACCGAGAAGCCCAAGGTGCTGATCCTGGGGTCCGGACCGAACCGGATCGGGCAGGGCATCGAATTCGATTACAGCTGTGTACATGCGGCAACCACGTTGTCGGCGGCAGGATTTGAGACCGTGATGGTCAATTGCAACCCGGAGACGGTGTCCACCGACTACGACACTGCCGACCGGCTGTACTTCGAGCCACTGACATTCGAGGACGTCCTCGAAGTCTTTCACGCCGAAGCGCAGTCAGCGATCGGCGGCCCCGGCGTCGTGGGAGTTATCGTGCAACTCGGCGGCCAAACCCCCCTCGGTCTGGCGCAACGGCTCGCGGACGCCGGAGTTCCCATCGTCGGCACCCCGCCGGAGGCCATCGACTTGGCCGAGGACCGAGGCGCTTTCGGCGACTTGCTGAACAGCGCGGGCCTGCCCGCTCCCCGTTACGGCATGGCGACGACTTTCGCTCAGGCCCGCCGGATCGCCGAAGAGATCGGTTATCCGGTGCTGGTGCGGCCGTCGTATGTGCTCGGCGGTCGCGGCATGGAGATCGTCTACGACGAGGAGACGCTCAAGGGCTACATCACCCGCGCCACCGAGCTCTCACCCGAGCACCCGGTGCTCGTCGACCGCTTCCTCGAGGACGCGGTGGAAATCGACGTGGACGCGCTGTGCGACGGCGCCGAGGTGTATATCGGCGGCATCATGGAGCACATCGAGGAAGCCGGGATCCACTCCGGTGATTCGGCCTGCGCGCTGCCGCCGGTGACGCTGGGCCGCAGCGACATCGAGAAGGTGCGCCGCGCGACGGAGGCCATCGCGCACGGAATCGGCGTAGTGGGACTGCTCAATGTGCAGTATGCCCTCAAAGATGACGTGCTCTACGTCCTGGAGGCCAACCCGCGCGCCAGCCGTACAGTGCCGTTCGTCTCCAAGGCCACCGCCATTCCGCTCGCCAAGGCATGTGCCCGGATCATGCTGGGCACCAGCATTTCCCAGCTTCGCGAGGAAGGAATGCTGGTAGCTTCCGGGGACGGCGCCCACGCGGCCCAAGATGCCCCGATTGCGGTGAAAGAGGCCGTGTTGCCCTTCCACCGGTTCCGCCGCGCCGACGGAACGGCCATCGACTCGCTGCTCGGCCCGGAGATGAAATCGACCGGCGAGGTGATGGGTATCGACCGCGACTTCGGCACCGCTTTCGCCAAGAGCCAGACCGCCGCCTACGGATCGTTGCCGACCCAGGGCACCGTGTTCGTGTCGATCGCCAACCGCGACAAGCGATCACTGGTGTTTCCCGTCAAGCGGCTGGCCGACCTCGGGTTCCGCGTTCTGGCCACCGAGGGTACCGCGGAGATGTTGCGTCGCAACGGAATTCCGTGCCAAGAGGTCCGCAAGCATTTCGAGCCGCCGCAGCCGGGGCGCCCTGAGGTATCGGCGGTCGACGCGATCAAGGCGGGTGACGTCGATATGGTGATCAATACGCCATACGGCAATTCCGGCCCCCGCATCGACGGCTACGAAATCCGGTCCGCCGCGGTGGCCGCCAACATCCCCTGCGTCACGACGGTGCAGGGAGCATCCGCCGCCATACAGGGCATCGAAGCGGCGATCCGCGGCGACATCGGCGTGCGGTCGCTACAAGAGCTGCACAGCGTCATTGGCACGGCCGGCCTGGCCGATAAGGAGGCCCAATGACCGCGTTCGGCGTCCGGCTGGCCGCGGCGAAAGCAAGCCGCGGACCGCTGTGTCTGGGCATCGACCCGCATCCTGAGTTGCTACGGGCGTGGGGCCTGCCCACTACAGCCGACGGGCTGGCCGCGTTCTGCGACATCTGCGTGGAGGCGTTTTCCGGTTTCGCCGTCGTCAAACCACAGGTCGCGTTCTTCGAGGCCTACGGTGCCGCCGGATACGCGGTGCTGGAACGCACCATCGCCGCGCTGCGCGACGCTGCAGTGCTGGTGCTGGCCGACGCCAAGCGGGGCGACATTGGGACCACGATGGCCGCCTACGCCGCCGCCTGGGCGGGCGATTCGCCGCTGGCCGTCGACGCCGTGACGGCTTCGCCCTATCTGGGATTCGGCTCGCTGCGGCCGCTGCTGGAAGCCGCCGCGGCACACGACCGTGGCGTGTTCGTGCTGGCGGCAACATCCAACCCGGAAGGCGCGACCGTGCAGCGGGCGGCCTTCGACGGCCGCACGGTGGCCCAGTTGGTCGTCGACCAGGCGGCTCTGGTCAACCGGGAGGCCAGCCGGGCCGCCAATCCAGGAGAGCCCGGATCTGTTGGTGTGGTCGTTGGGGCGACGGTCTTCCGGCCGCCCGATGTCAGCGCCCTCGGCGGACCGGTGCTGGTGCCCGGGGTCGGCGTGCAAGGCGGGCGGCCCGAGGCGCTTGGCGGTCTGGGTGGCGCGGCGCCGGGCCAGCTGCTGCCGGCGGTGGCGCGCGAGGTGCTACGAGCCGGTCCCGGTGTCCCGGAACTGCGGGCGGCGGGCGAACGAATGCTGGAGGCCGTCGCCTACCTCTCCGTGCTTTAGTCCGTGCTCTAGCCCGACGCTGGGAGTTTGCTGGAACCACATCTCAACGCACCGCGATTGGACCGGCGGGGTTGGCCGCGCTGCTCGCCGATGAGTTCGGCGGCGGCCTGCGGTGCCGATGGTGCCGGGTGCCCGGGACCCGGCACCGGGAGCCGGCTGGCGGGTCGGGGGACAGGGGTGGCGACGGTTAACGGCGTGAGAATCTTTGCGAGGAGCACCGCGGCCCTGCGTGTTGTCGCCGGGCGTAACTCGCCGCCGAGGGGCCGCACAGCTGCGCGTGACGATCTGCGCGACACGCGCGACACGCCAGGCAGGATGCGTGATCCGTGGCACGGGGACTGGCGGCTATCCACCGACGCGGTCCGCGGCGGCTCGTGGCCGCCGGGTGTCGAGACGGCCCGGCAGCCGAAAGCCGCTGGTAGCGGGGCCTTTCGGGCCCGTGCGACACGCGCGTAGCTGCGGTCGCGGCGCCGCGTCGAGCTGCTCTCAGCGATGCCAGGCGGACGGCTGACCGGGTTCACGCGCCGGGCCCAAGCTGGGCATTCATCCCCATAACCAGGGGGGCGGGTTAGATTTCGTCAGCAAGCGTGAGTACGGTCGTCTCCGCTGGCTGAACTGCCCGGCAGAGACACACACAAGATCGATAGCGATCGATGTATTGATCAGATACGGAGGAATCGTGGCCCTTCCCCAGTTGACCGACGAGCAGCGCGCAGCGGCGTTGGAGAAGGCGGCTGCCGCACGTCGAGCGCGAGCAGAGCTGAAGGACCGCCTCAAGCGCGGTGGCACCAACCTCACCCAGGTGCTCAAGGACGCCGAGAGCGATGAAGTCCTGGGCAAGATGAAGGTATCTGCGTTGCTTGAGGCGTTGCCGAAGGTGGGCAAGGTCAAGGCGCAGGAAATCATGACCGAGCTGGAAATCGCGCCGACCCGCCGTCTGCGTGGGCTCGGCGATCGGCAGCGCAAAGCACTGCTGGAAAAGTTCGGCACCGCCTAGCCTGCTGACGATGCAGGCCGGATGGCCTGAGGAGGAGGCGGGCAATCCGGCTGAGGAACCAGCGACGATGCAGGCCGGATGGCCTGTGGGGGCACCGACCCAGGAGCGCCAGTGAGCTCCGGCGGGGGACCGGACGTTGAGCACGGGGCACGTCCTGAGCCAGCGGGCAAGGGACGTGTGGTGGTGCTGTCCGGTCCCTCCGCGGTCGGCAAGTCAACTGTGGTCCGGTGTCTGCGTGAGCGGATTCCGAACCTGCATTTCAGTGTCTCGGCGACGACGCGGGCGCCGCGGCCGGGCGAGGTCGACGGCGTCGACTATCACTTCGTCAGTCCCGCCCGCTTCCAGCAGCTGATCGACGAGGGCGCCCTGCTGGAGTGGGCCGAGATCCACGGTGGGCTGCAGCGATCGGGCACCCTGGCCGAGCCGGTGCGAGCCGCCACCGCGTCCGGACTTCCGGTGCTCGTCGAGGTCGACCTGGCCGGGGCCAGGGCGGTCAAGAAAGCGATGCCTGAGGCCATCACCGTGTTTCTGGCCCCGCCGAGCTGGGCGGACCTGGAGGCCAGACTCGTCGGCCGCGGCACCGAGACGCCAGAGGCAATGCAGCGGCGTCTGCACACTGCTCGCATCGAATTGGCGGCCCAAGACGATTTCGACGAGGTCGTGGTGAACAGGCGATTAGAGTCTGCGTGCGCAGAATTGGTATCATTGCTGGTGGGAAATACGCCGGGCCCGGCATGACACTAGCCAGACAACCAAGCCAGCACCGGATCAAGCCTTAAGTTTTTAGCTCTTTCAACCGCTCCAAGCCGCCAGGAGATTGTCTTAAGTGAAAATTCCGCAGTCCGACGCGTCGTTGGCCGCCGTCCCCGTAGTGGATCAGTTCGATCCGTCGTCCGGCGGACAACGCGCGTACGACACCCCGCTGGGCATCACCAACCCGCCCATCGACGAATTGCTGGACCGCGTCTCGAGCAAGTACGCCCTGGTCATTTATGCCGCCAAGCGGGCGCGGCAGATCAACGACTACTACAACCAGCTCGGTGAGGGCATCCTCGAATACGTGGGCCCGTTGGTCGAGCCTGGGCTGCAGGAAAAGCCGCTGTCGATCGCGATGCGCGAGATCCACGCCGATCTGCTCGAGCACACCGAGGGCGAGTAAGGCCAGGGCCGGGCGCGCTGTGGACCGCAAGCGGATCATCGTCGGCGTCTGTGGAGGTATCGCCGCCTACAAGGCGTGCACTGTGGTCCGCCAGCTCACCGAGGCCGGTCACGAGGTCCGGGTCATCCCCACCGAGTCCGCATTGCGCTTCGTCGGGGCCGCCACCTTCGAGGCGCTCTCCGGTCAGCCGGTGCACACCAGCGTTTTCGAAGACGTCCCCGCGGTGCCGCATGTTCATCTGGGCCAGCAGTCCGATCTGGTTCTGGTGGCGCCGGCCACCGCCGACCTGCTGGCCCGGGCGGTAGCCGGCCGGGCCGACGATCTGCTGGCCGCGACCCTGCTCACAGCGCGATGTCCGGTGTTGGTCGCGCCGGCGATGCACACCGAGATGTGGTTGCACCCGGCCACCGTCGACAACGTGGCCACCCTGCGCCACCGCGGCGTGGTTGTGCTGGAACCCGCGTCGGGGCGGCTCACCGGCGCCGACAGCGGGGCGGGCCGACTGCCAGAGGCCGAAGAGATCACTACTTTGGCCCAGCTGCTTTTGGAGCGCCAGGACGCCCTGCCCTATGACCTCGCCGGCCGCAAGCTACTGGTGACCGCCGGCGGCACCCGTGAACTGATCGATCCGGTGCGCTTTATCGGCAACCGCAGCTCCGGCAAGCAGGGCTATGCGGTCGCGCGGGTCGCCGCCCAGCGCGGGGCCGAGGTCACGCTGATCGCTGGACACACCGCCGGACTCATCGACCCTGCCGGCGTCGAAGTGGTCCACGTCAGCTCGGCGCAGCAACTCGGGGACGCAGTGTCCAAGCACGCGCCAGCCGCGGACGTGCTGGTCATGGCCGCGGCCGTCGCCGACTTCCGGCCCGCGCAGGTTGCCACCGCGAAGATCAAAAAAGGCGCAGGTGATCAGGACGAACCGCCGCTGGTCAAATTGGTGCGCAACGACGACGTGCTGGCCGGCGCGGTGCGCGCACGCGCGCACGGGGAGCTGCCCAACATGCGGGCCATCGTGGGGTTCGCCGCCGAGACCGGCGACGCCAACGGTGATGTGCTGTTTCACGCTCGGGCCAAGCTGCAGCGCAAGGGCTGCGACCTGTTGGTCGTCAACGCGGTGGGCGACGGCAGGGCCTTTGAAGTGGACGACAACGATGGCTGGCTGCTGGCGTCCGACGGTACCGAGTCGGCGCTGGAGAGCGGCTCCAAGACGCTGATGGCCAGCCGCATCGTTGATGCGATCGTCGCGTTTCTGCACAGTGAAAGCGGATAGCGGGCAAGTTGCAATCGCCCGGCTGAGCCGGTTGAGTTAGAGGCGCTTAAAATAATTTGCCTAACTAAACTTTAGTTCAGGTTGACTGGAAGGATGACAGAGTGAGCGAGAAGGGTCGGCTGTTTACCAGTGAGTCGGTGACCGAGGGACACCCCGACAAGATCTGTGACGCGATCAGCGACTCAGTCCTCGACGCGCTTCTGGCGGAGGACCCCCGCTCACGCGTCGCGGTCGAGACGTTGGTGACCACCGGGCAGGTGCACGTGGTGGGTGAGGTGACGACGACGGCAAAAGCGGCGTTCGCCGATATCACCAACACGGTCCGCGAACGCATCCTGGACATCGGCTATGACTCGTCCGACAAGGGCTTCGATGGGGCGTCGTGCGGTGTGAACATCGGCATCGGTGCGCAGTCGCCCGACATAGCCCAGGGGGTGGACACCGCCCACGAGGCACGTGTCGAGGGCGCCGCCGATCCACTGGACGCTCAGGGCGCCGGTGACCAGGGCCTGATGTTCGGCTACGCCATCAACGACACTCCGGAACTGATGCCGCTACCCATCGCGCTGGCCCACCGCCTGTCGCGGCGACTGACCGAGGTCCGCAAGAACGGCGTGCTGCCGTACCTGCGTCCGGACGGCAAGACGCAGGTCACCATCGCGTACGAGGACAACGTCCCGGTCCGCCTGGACACGGTGGTCGTCTCCACCCAGCACGCCGCGGATGTCGACCTGGAGAACACGCTGACTCCCGATATCCGCGAGAAGGTGCTCAACACCGTGCTCGACGACTTGGGCCACGAAACCCTGGATGCCTCGTCGGTGCGGGTGCTGGTGAACCCGACCGGCAAGTTCGTTCTCGGCGGGCCCATGGGCGATGCGGGGCTGACCGGTCGCAAGATCATCGTCGACACCTACGGCGGCTGGGCCCGCCACGGCGGCGGCGCCTTCTCCGGCAAGGATCCGTCCAAGGTGGACCGGTCGGCGGCGTACGCGATGCGCTGGGTGGCCAAGAACATCGTCGCTGCCGGGCTGGCGGAGCGGGTCGAGGTGCAGGTGGCCTATGCCATCGGTAAAGCCGCTCCTGTCGGCCTGTTCGTCGAGACCTTCGGCACCGAGGCGGTCGACCCGATCAAGATCGAGAAAGCCATCGGCGAGGTGTTCGATCTGCGACCCGGTGCGATCATCCGCGACCTGGACCTGCTGCGCCCGATCTATGCGCAGACCGCCGCCTACGGGCACTTCGGACGCACCGACATCGAACTGCCTTGGGAGCAGCTCAACAAGGTCGACGACCTCAAGCGCGCAATTTAGCTCCGGCGCGAGCTGCTCGCGCCGAAGGCCGGCCGCTCAGCGGTCGCCTTAGGGATGCAGCGCTTTCTTCAGCGCCGCCAGTCCGCGGTTGGTGGCCTCAGCGGCGGCGGGCACCACCAACGCAAAGCTGGCGTAGCCGTGCATCATGGTCGGCTCGTTGCACAACTCCACGGGGACACCGGCGGCCTTGAGCAGCTCGGCATAGCGGGCTCCGTCATCTCGGAGCGGGTCGTGTTCGGCGGTGCCGATGAAGGCGGGAGGCAGACCGGACAGGTCAGCGGCGTTGGCCGGGGCGAGGGTGGCAGGCAGCGCCGTGGGGTCACTGATGTCGAGGCCTGGCGCGTACCACACCAGAAACGCGTCGATGACGTCGCGGTCCAGGACGGGTGCGTCGGCGTTCTCGGCGAAGGACGGCAGCGACAGGTCTCCGGTGACCGACGGATACCACAACAGCTGGAATGCCAGCGCCGGTCCTCCATCATCGGCATTGTCGCGAGCCAGGTGCGCCATCACCGCGGCGATGTTGCCCCCCGCGGAATCACCGGCGACGGCGATCCGGCTCGGGTCACCGCCAAGCTCGGTGACGTGCTCGCCGACCCACTGTAAAGCCGCCCAGCTGTCGTCGATCCCGGCCGGGTACGGATGCTCCGGGGCAAGGCGGTAGTCGACGGACACCACGATGGCCTCCGCACCCACGGCGTGCGCGCGGGCGAGAGGATCGTGGGTGTCCAGGTCGCCGATTGACCAGCCGCCGCCGTGGTAGAAGACCACGACGGGCAGGCTCTTGTCGGTGGCTTCGGTGGGCGGCCAGTAGATCCGGACAGGGATGTCGGCGCGGTCGCCGTAGCCGACGGTTCGCTCCTCGATCCGCAGGTCCGGAAGCATTTCCGGCGGCGCTTTGAGCAGGCTGAGCTTCTCGCGTGCGACCTCGACGCCGTCGGCCACGGTGAAGGTCAGCGGAACCGCATCGAGCAGCATCTTGAGCGTCGGATCGAGGTCGGGTCGGGTGGTGATCGGCTCCGTCATGGACTTACCGTACGCATTGCCAAATCTAGGGGCCGAAACCAGTGCTCAGCGCAGTCCGCAATGCTGCCAGCCCACGTTCGAGCGCGGCAGTGGCGGCAGGCACCACACCGGCGTAGCCGATATAGCCGTGCACCATCGTCTCGGCGTTATGTACCTCGACGGGAACACCGGCAGCGGCCAGCAGCTCTCCGTACCGTATGCCGTCATCGCGCAGCGGGTCGTAACCAGCTACGCCGATGTAGGCAGGCGCCAGGCCGGCCAGGTTCGTCGCCCGCCCCGGCGCCATTCCCGGCGGTGGGTCGGACATGTCGATTTCGCCTGCGTACCAACGGGAGAACGTGGCGACGGCCTTGACGTCAAGTATCGGTGCGGCGGCGTTTTCGGAGAACGACGGCAGCGACGGGTCCCATAACGTGGCGGGGTACCACAACAGCTGGAACGCGATTGGCGGTGCGGCGTTGTCATTTTCACTGCCGCTGTCGCGGGCACGCTGCGCGATCACCGCAGCGATGTTTGCGCCCGCCGAATCGCCTGCGACGGCTATCCGCTTGGTGTCGGCACCGATCTCGGCACCGTGATCGGCGACCCAGAGTGTTGCGGCCCAAGCGTCTTCGATGGCGGCGGGATAGGGGTGCTCGGGCGCTAACCGGTAGTCGACCGACACCACGACTGCGTCCGCGCCTACCGCGTGCTGGCGGGATGAGCCGTCGTGGGTGTCGAGGTCGCCGACGACGAAGCCGCCACCGTGGAAATACACGACGACGGGCGGTACCCGCTGGTCGCCGGGATCAGTTGGCGGCCAATAGACGCGGATGGCGATCGGGCCCGCCGGTCCCTGGATGGCCCGGTCTTCGACGCGCAGCTCGGGGTGCACCGGCAGGCGGGGCAGGTCGCGCAACTGCTGCCGCGCTGCGTCGATCCCGTCGTCCATTGATAGCCGGAACGGAACCGCATCCAGTACCTTCAGCAAGATGGGGTCGATAGCGGGTTTCTCGTCGGCTTTTTTGTCGAGGCTGGGCATGGAGGTACCCTACGCACCCCGCATGGTGGCTGCCGGATGGGTGGTGGCCGGCTGGGCGGGCCTGTCCTACGGCGTCTATTTGACCGTGATCGCGTTGCGTTCGCCACCGGGAACCGAGCTGACCGGCCATTGGATTCTGCAGCCGCCCTTCAAGGCGCTGATGGCGATATTGCTGACCGCAGCCGCGGCCGTGCACCCCATCCTCCATGAGCGGCGGTGGCTGATGGCGGCGCTGCTGCTGTCGGCCGTCGGCGACTTTCTGTTGGCGATCCCATGGTGGACTCAGTCATTCGTCTTCGGGCTGGGCGCATTCCTGTTGGCGCATTTGTGTTTCTTGAACGCGTTGCTGCCGCTGGTGAGCAAGCGGCGGTTACCGTCGCGCCCGCGCATCGCTGCCGTGGTCCTGATGTGCCTGGCGTCCATAGTGCTGCTCGCTTGGGTCTGGCCGCACGTGGGCCGCGACAAGGTGACCCTTCCGGTGACCCTCTACATCCTGGTGCTGACAGTGATGGTGTGCGCGGCGCTGTTGGCCCGGCTGCCGACGATCTGGGCTGCCGTGGGGGCGCTTTGCTTTGCGGGGTCGGACGCGATGATCGCCATCGGCCGGTTCATCCTGGACAACGACGCATTGGCGGTGCCGACCTGGTGGCTGTACGCCGCGGCCCAGATCCTGATCACGGCCGGCTTCTTTTTCGGTCGAGAGGACCCCGTTAACGCCCCCATTGACACTCCTGCTGACGCCGCTGAGTCCGCCGAAGCGTAGCTGTCGGTGGTTGTCGGTACGGTGTGACCCGGCTGCCCGGTCCCGAGCACCCGGGCCCGAGGTCAAGGTAAAGATGCTGTTCAACAACGTATCTCGTGACTCGAGGGCGCCGTGAACCGGGCCGGTACCGCGCGCACGCCGGTCGAGGTGGAGCCGATCGCCCGGGTGCTGCCGATGCTGTCAGTGCCGCACCTGGATCGCGAGTTCGACTATCTGGTGTCGGCCGAGCAATCCGACGATGCCCAGCCGGGGGTGCGGGTACGGGTGCGGTTTCACGGACGGCTGGTCGACGGGTTCGTGCTGGAGCGCCGCAACGACACCGATCACTCCGGCAAGCTGGGCTGGCTGGATCGCGTCGTGTCTGCCGAACCGGTGCTCACCGCGGAAATCCGCCGTTTGGTCGACGCGGTGGCGGCGCGCTATGCGGGGACCCGGCCGGACGTTTTGCGGCTGGCGGTGCCGGCCCGACATGCCAGGGTGGAGCGGGAGCCCGCGCCGATACCGGCTCTGCCGGTCCCGTTGGTTCCAGCGCCGGTGGACCCGTCGGGCTGGGAGGTCTACGGCCGCGGCGGACAGTTCCTGGCCGCACTGACCGAGTCTCGCGCCGCGCGCGCCGTCTGGCAGGCACTACCGGGTGAGCTCTGGGCGGACCGATTCGCCGAGGCCGCCGCGCAGACCATACGTACCGGAAAAGCGGCGCTGGCGATCGTGCCCGATCAGCGGGATGTGGACACGCTGTGGCAGGCCGCGACCACCCGAATCGATGAGCACGGCGTGGTGGCCCTTTCGGCGGGCCTGGGACCGGCCGCACGCTACCGGCGTTGGCTCGCGGCGCTGCGGGGTAGCGCGCGCCTGGTGATCGGCACCCGCAGTGCGGTGTTCGCGCCGCTGAGCGACCTGGGTCTGGTCATGGTCTGGGCCGACGCTGATGACACCCTGGCCGAGCCACGGGCACCGTACCCGCATGCCCGCGAGGTGGCGATGCTGCGCGCGCATCAGGCGCGGTGTGCGGCACTGATCGGTGGTTACGCCCGAACCGCCGAGGCTCACGCGTTGGTGCGCAGCGGATGGGCGCACGACGTCGTCGCAGCACGGCCGGTGGTGCGTGCGCGCACACCGCGGGTGGTGGCCCTCGACGACGACGGATACGCCGAAGAACGCGATCCGGCGGCCCGCACCGCACGAATCCCGTCTATTGCCTTGCGCGCTGCCCGGTCGGCGCTTCAGGCTGGCGCACCGGTCCTGGTGCAGGTGCCGCGCCGTGGCTATGTACCGTCGCTGGCCTGCGGACGCTGCCGCACCATCGCCCGTTGCCGGCACTGCACCGGTCCGCTATCGCTACAGGAGCGTGCCATGGGCACGATTTGCCGCTGGTGCGGCCGCGCCGAACCGACGCCGCGGTGCACGCGCTGCGGGTCGGATGCGGTACGCGCCGTGGTGGTCGGGGCCCGGCGCACTGCTGAAGAGCTCGGCCGGGCGTTCGCCGGCACGCCGGTCATCACCTCGGCGGGTGACTCCATTGTGCTGGAGGTCGACGCCGGCCCGGCGCTTGTGGTCGCCACGCCAGGCGCCGAACCTCGGGCGCCAGGCGGATACGGGGCGGCGCTGCTGCTGGACACCTGGGCGCTGCTGGGCCGGCAGGATCTGCGGGCGGCCGAGGACGCGCTGTGGCGCTGGATGACCGCCGCGGCATTGGTGCGGGCCCGCGGTGACGGCGGCGTGGTCACGGTGGTCGCCGAATCATCCATCCCGACAGTGCAATCGCTGATTCGGTGGGATCCGGTGGGGCACGCGGAGGCAGAACTGACGGCTCGAACCGAGGTCGGTCTGCCGCCCAGCGTGCATATGGCGGCGCTGGATGGAACGGCCGGCGCCGTCAAAACACTGCTCGACGAGGCCCGATTGCCGGACGGAGCCGACCTGCTCGGACCAGTGGATCTGCCTCCGGGCGTACGCCGCCCCGCGGGCACCCCGGCCGGCGTGCCAGTGCTCAGGATGTTGGTTCGGGCCCGCCGCGGACAGGGCCTGGTGCTGGCCGCGAGTCTGCGGCGCGGCGTCGGGGTGCTCAGTGCCCGGCAAACCCACGAGCCGGTCCGGGTACAGATCGACCCGTTGCACATCGGATAGCCCGATTACCGCATCCGAACGCATCCTCTGACGATAGTATTCGTGGGCAATAATCTCTGGCTGGGGCTGTTACGAGGGGGAGCCACGATGGCATCGGACAACGCGACGGAAGCCGACGAGTCGGTGGATGTGATCACCGATGCGTTGCTGACGGCGTCCCGGTCGCTGATGGCCATATCGGCTCGCTCGATCGAAGAGATCGACGACACCATTACTATCGCGCAGTTTCGAACCCTGGTGATCCTGTCCAATCGGGGGGCCATCAATCTGGCCACGCTGGCCGGCCTGTTGGGCGTGCAACCGTCAGCCACCGGCCGGATGGTCGACCGGCTCGTCGCAGCCGGGCTGATAGACCGTTTGCCCCACCCGACCTCTCGGCGCGAACTGCTCGCCGCGCTGACCAACCGTGGACGCGAGGTGGTCCGTCGGGTCACCGCGCACCGGCGTGCCGAAATCGCCCAGATCGTGGAAAAGATGCCGCCGCCGGAGCGCCACGGGCTGGTGCGGGCCCTGACGGCGTTCACCGACGCCGGCGGCGAGCCCGCCGTCCAGCTCGACACCGATTTTTGAACGAGAAGGATTCTTTGAACGAGCTGTTGGTCCCGTGCCGGGGCCGCGGGGTGCCTGGCACGGGACACACTCATCGCTTTTCTGAGGTGAGCAGCAGGTACTCCCATTGCATGGCGCCGTCCACGAGGTATTGCTGCGCGAGTTCGACAAGTTGGGCGTCGAGTTCGGCGGCCAACACCGGGTTGTTGCCGATATTCGCGTAGGCCTCGATCGTTGGGCCGTAGTGATTCTTGAAGTAGTCGTGGACAGCCTGGGCGCAGTCGAACCGGCTCAGATGCCCTCCTTGAAGGTAAGGAAAGCGGCTGCGTACTCGACCTCGTCGTCGCGAGTACGGCGGTTGGCGGGAGAAGTCAAAACTATGCCCGCTAGAATTAGTATGCATTAGCAACAGTAAATTCGCGTCTTAGACTGTGCCGGTGCGTCTCGTCTTCGCCGGCACCCCCGAACCCGCGCTGCCCGCGCTGCGTCGCCTTATCGACTCGCTCCGGCACGACGTGATCGCCGTGCTGACTCGGCCCGATGCCGCCTCTGGCCGGCGGGGCAAGCCCGAGCCGTCGCCAGTGGCGCGGGAGGCGCTGGACCGCGGCATTCCGTTGTTGCGGCCGGCGCGGCCAAACTCGGCAGAGTTCGTCGCGGAACTGTCGGAGTTGGCACCTGAGTGTTGTGCCGTAGTCGCTTATGGCGCGCTGCTTGGCAACGCCCTGCTCGCGGTTCCCCCGCGCGGCTGGATCAACCTGCACTTCTCGCTGCTGCCCGCCTGGCGGGGCGCGGCGCCGGTGCAGGCCGCGATCGCCGCGGGGGACACCATCACCGGAGCGACGACATTTCAGATTGAGCCGAGCCTGGACTCTGGGCCGGTTTACGGTGTCGTCACCGAAACAATCCAGCCGGCCGATACATCGGGCGATCTACTCGGGCGACTGGCCCTTCCCGGGGCAGCGCTGCTGTCAACCACCCTGGACGGCATCGCCGACGGGACATTGACCCCGCGACCGCAGCCGACCGACGGCGTCAGCATGGCGCCGAAGATCACCGTCGAGCAGGCGCGGGTGCGCTGGGACCTGCCGGCATCGGTGCTCGAGCGTCGTATTCGCGCCGTTACGCCCAACCCGGGTGCCTGGACGCTCATCGGTGACCTGCGAGTCAAAGTCGGACCCGTGCACATCGACGATGGCGCCCCAGCACCCCTGCCGCCCGGAGCAATTCACATAGACCGCAAAAATGTATGGATCGGCACCGGCTCGGAACCGGTACTGCTGGGCCAGATTCAGCCGCCCGGAAAGAAACTCATGAGCGCTGTCGACTGGGCGCGCGGCGCCCGGCTCGACCCAACCACCCGGGCCTCATGAGCCAGAACCGGGGCCCGCGCCGGCGGCCGCTCGACCCGCCGCGCGCCGCCGCGTTCGAGGTGCTTCGGGCCGTCAGCGACCGCGATGCGTATGCCAACCTGGCACTGCCCGCGCTGCTGCGCCGACGCGGCATCAGCGGCCGTGACGCGGCGTTCGCCACCGAGCTGACCTACGGCACCTGTCGTACCCGGGGCCTTCTTGACGCGGTAATCGGCGCGGCCGCCGGACGCCCGCCGGACGCGATCAATCCAGTGCTGCTCGACCTGCTTCGGCTCGGGACCTACCAGCTGTTGCGCACCCGGGTCGAAGCACACGCCGCGGTGTCCACCACAGTCGACCAGGCCGGAATCGAATTCGACTCGGCGCGAGCAGGTTTCGTCAACGGTGTGTTGCGTACTATCGCCGGCCGAGACGAGAAGTCCTGGCTGGACGAGCTGGCACCCGACCCGTCGCGCGATCCGATCGGGCACGCCGCGTTCGTGCACGCGCACCCGCGCTGGATCGCGCAGGCCTTCGCCGACGCGCTGGGCGCGGAAGCGACAGAACTCGACGCGTTATTGGCAAGCGACGACGAACGGCCGCAGGTGCACTTGGCTGCCCGGCCGGGAGCGCTGAGCGCCGGCGAACTGGCCGATGCGGTGGGTGGCATCGTCGGCCGCTATTCACCGTATGCGGTGTATCTGCCCGGCGGCGACCCCGGACAGCTGGCGCCGGTGCGCGACGGCCAAGCCCTGGTTCAGGACGAGGGCAGCCAGTTGGTGGCCCGCGCGCTGACGCTGGCACCTGTTGACGGCGACAGCGGCCGATGGCTGGACCTGTGCGCGGGGCCGGGCGGCAAGACCGCGCTGCTGGCGGCGCTGGGTGTCGCCGCGGGGGCCCGGGTCACGGCGGTGGAGCCGTCTGCGCCTCGCGCGGACCTGGTGATCGAAAACACTCGCGGGCTCTCGGTTGATGTGTTGCGTGCCGACGGGCGGCATACCGATCTCGAGCCGGTCTTCGACCGGGTGCTCGTCGACGTGCCGTGCACCGGGCTGGGCGCATTGCGCCGTCGGCCGGAGGCTCGCTGGCGGCGCGGTCCGGCCGACGTGCCGGCACTGGCCAAGCTGCAACGCGAACTGCTGGCAGCCGCGATCGCGTTGACCCGGCCCGGTGGCGTGGTGCTCTACGCCACCTGCTCGCCGCATCTGGCCGAAACCGTCGGGGTGGTCGGGGACGCGCTGCGCCGTCATCCGGTCTGTGCGCTGGATGCCCGGCCGCTGTTCGAGCCCGTTAGCGGGGATGATGCGGGTCTCGGTGAGGGTCCTTACGCGCAGCTCTGGCCGCACCGGCACGGCACCGACGCCATGTTCGCCGCCGCACTGCGCCGCCTGAAGTGAGCTCGGCCGCAGGGCTGCGTAGTCTTTCGCTCATGCCTCGCCGCACCGGGGAACCCCTGATCGCACCGTCGATCCTGGCCGCTGATTTCGCCCGGCTTGCCGACGAGGCGGCCGCCGTGGACGGAGCCGACTGGTTGCACGTCGATGTCATGGACGGGCACTTCGTGCCGAATCTGACGATCGGTCTGCCGGTGGTGGAAAGTCTGCTGGCTGCCACCGAAATCCCGATGGATTGCCATCTGATGATCGACAACCCGGACCGATGGGCGCCTCCGTACGCCGAAGCGGGTGCCTACAACGTCACCTTCCACGCCGAGGCCACCGACAATCCGGTCGGGGTGGCCCGCGATATCCGCGCCGCGGGCGCCAAAGCCGGGATCAGCGTGAAGCCGGGGACCCGGCTCGAGCCATACCTGGAAATCCTGCGGCACTTCGACACCTTTCTGGTCATGTCAGTGGAACCCGGCTTCGGCGGCCAGAGTTTCATCCCCGAAGTGTTGAGCAAAGTCCGTACAGTGCGAAAGATGGTCGATGCGGGGGAGTTGACGATCTTGGTCGAGATCGATGGCGGCATCAACGCGGACACGATCGAGCAGGCCGCCGAAGCCGGTGTCGACTGCTTTGTCGCCGGTTCGGCGGTTTACGGCGCCGATGACCCGGAAGCCGCGGTAGAGGCACTACGGCGACAGGCCGGTGCTGTGTCACCGCACCTGGGCCGATGAGCGTTCAATCGGTCGACAGCCTCGACGCGGCAATGCGCTTGGCGATCGAACAGGCTTACCAGGTCAAGGGCAGCACCTATCCGAATCCACCGGTCGGGGCCGTCATCGTGGACCTCGAGGGCCGGGTGGTCGGCGTCGGTGCCACCGAGCCGGCCGGCGGCGACCACGCCGAGGTGGTGGCGCTGCGCCGGGCCGGCAGTTTGGCGGCCGGTGGCATCGCGGTAGTCACCCTCGAGCCGTGCAACCACTTCGGCAAGACTCCGCCGTGTGTGAACGCGCTGATCGAAGCCAGAGTAGGGACGGTGATCTACGCCGTCGCCGACCCAAACGCGATTGCCGGCGGCGGCTCGGCCCGGTTGTCGGGGGCGGGCGTGAATGTGCGGGCCGGAGTGCTGGCCGCCCAGGTGGCCGCCGGACCGCTGCGGGAGTGGCTGTACAAGCAGCGGACCGGGCTGCCGCACGTGACCTGGAAGTACGCCAGCAGCATCGATGGCCGCAGTGCTGCCGCCGACGGCTCCAGCCAGTGGATTTCCAGTGAGGCCGCACGCGCAGACCTGCATCGCCGCCGCGCAACCGCCGACGCGATCGTGGTCGGCACCGGTACCGTGCTGGCCGACAATCCAGCGTTGACCGCCCGGCTGGCCGACGGCTCGCTGGCCGCGCGGCAACCACTGCGCGTGGTGGTGGGCATGCGCGAAATACCGCAGGACGCAAAGGTTCTCAACGACGATTCGCGCACCATGGTGATTAGTACCCACGATCCCATGGAGGTACTCAAGGCGTTGTCAGACCGCACCGACGTATTGCTGGAAGGCGGCCCCACCCTGGCCGGCGCATTCCTGCGGGCCGGGGCGATCAACCGCATCCTGGCCTATGTCGCGCCGATCCTGCTGGGCGGCCCCATCACCGCGGTCCAAGATGTGGGGGTGCCCACGATTGCGCGGGCCTTGCGCTGGCAGTTCGACGGCATCGACCGGGCCGGCCCGGATCTGGTGCTCAGCCTGGTGGCGGGCTAGCGGCGAGCGGCTACGTAGCGCGCGCCACGGCCTGTTGCTCGGGGACTGCTGGTTCGTCGGCGTGCTGCTTGCGGCCGCTGATCAGCAGGCCCAGCAGCGCTCCCACCACGCAGACGAGGGCGGTGACCTTGAATATGTCGCCGTACATCAACGCGAATGCCTTGACGTACATCTGTGCTTGGGCTGCGACCCGCGCGAACAGGCCGGCGTCGGCAGGAATCGCCGCCGTCAACCCCGCGATGATCTGGTTGAACCGGTACAAGCCCCACGCGGTTAGCGCCGCCACACCAATCAACATGCCGGTCATCCGCGCTACCACAACCGCCGCCGAGGCGATGCCATGCTGTGCCGCCGGGACAACCCGCAGGGCGGCCGACGACAGTGGCCCGATAACCAGACCGAGCCCGAGACCGGCCACCAGTAGGTCGGCGTGCATGGCCGGCACGCTGAACAACCCGAAAATGTTGTGCCGGTACGTCAGCAGATCAACCGGCCAGTGTGAAACCAGCCAATAGCCAAAGGCGGCGATGAGCAGCCCGGCGAAGGTCATCGTACGGTCGCCGGCCCTGGTGGCGATCCACCCGCCCAGTAGCGCGCCGATCGGCAGCGCGATGAGGAACCAGAGCAGCATGCCCGCCGCTTGGTTCTGGTTCATTTGCAGGACCCCCTGGCCGAACAGCTCCACATTGACCAGCGTCACCATCAGCGCCGCGCCCGCGGCAACCGAGGCGCCGAGCGCAGCCAGGAATGGCCGGAAGTGCACCCCGGCCGGTTCAATCAGCTTGGTGCGCGAGAAGCGCTCCCAGACCACGAATACCACCGCGGTAAAGATCGCCGCGCCCACTAGGGGTAAGCCATAGCTCGGCAGCACCTGCTTGCCGTCGGGTGCCGGGTTGTACAGGCCGATGACTGCCAGCCCCAGCGTGACAGCCAACAACACACCGCCGACGAGGTCGATCTTCTCCGGCGCCTCAGTGCGTTTGCGCGACGGCAGGCTGAACTGGATCATCAGCATGGCGATCAAGGTCAGCGGGACGTTGATCCAGAACACGTACTTCCAGTCGTGGAACATCCAGACGATGAAGATCCCGTACAGCGGGCCCAGCACGCTGCCGAGCTCCTGCGCGGCACCGATGCCGCCGAGCACGCCGGCGCGGTTGCGTTGTGCCCACAAATCGGCGCCCAAGGCGAGGGTGACCGGCAGCAATGCACCGCTGGCCACGCCCTGGACGGTGCGGCCGGCGATCAGCAGATGGAAATCGCCGAGGTGCCCGGCCCATCCGGTCACCAGCGAGCCGACCATGAACAAGGCCAGGCTGACCTGTAGCAGCAGCTTGCGGCCGAACCGGTCAGACGCGCGGCCGAGCAGCGGCATCGCGGCGATGTAGCCCAGCAGGTACATCGTGACGATCCAGGTGATGCGTTGCAGCTGGTTGATCGGAATCCCGACGTCTTGCATGATGTCGCGCATGATCGTGACGACGACATAGGTGTCAAGGGCGCCCAGCAGAACTGCGAGGCTGCTCGCTCCGATCGCGAATACGCGCCCGTACCCCCTACTCATTGGTTCACCGGGGGCTTGGTGACGGTGACGGGCTGGCCCCAATTCGACAAGGTCATCTGGACGGAATTGCCAGAACTTTTCTGCAGATTGGCCTGAACCAGCTGATGGTCGCCGGTCTCCTGGATCCAGACGGTGCTTGGGGTCGGCTGCGATGCGCTGAAGGGCGGCGCAATCTTGTTCACGGCGTCTGCCGAGACAGTGCCGCTGATGCGGATGGTGCTCTGGCCGTTAATGGTGTCGCGGCCCTCGGCTTTGGCGTTGGTGAAATTCGCCAGCACGTTGCTCACGCCGGTGTCCGGATTCAGGATCACCGAGACGTCGTAGATGTCGGAAGCCTTACCGAAGTCGCTCCACTTGTTCGGGGTCAGAGTGGCGTACAGGTCCCCGTCGACGACCGCGAAGTCGGCTTGAAGGTCGGACCCTCCGAGTGTGAGGGTGGTGTTCCCCGACGCGGCGGTCGCCGGGGTCGTGGTGAGATCACCGGTCAGCACCTTGATGGGCATTCCAGGAACCTTGCCTTGCACCGTGAGCACCACGTGCGCGCTTTTGACGTTCTTGCTGGTGTCGGCGGATTGCTTGACCAGTGTGGTGGCGTCAGGCAACGGTGCGTTGCTCTGCGGCGAGCCCGACGAGCAGCCAGCGATCAGGGCGGTGGCGATGCTCAGGGAGGCGAGGACGGCCGTTAGGCGGCGGCGGGTCTGCATACCCTGCATCGTAGAGGGTGCCAGTGGCCGGGTTCCGGAACGCGGCGCGCGGGTCCGGCGAAAAACGCGCTTGTAGTGCCCAATCAGCGGCCGACAAGGGGCCGGTTAACCTGGTGGAATGTTCACCGGAATTGTCGAGGAACTCGGAGAGGTGACCGGCCGGGACGCCCTTGCCGATGCCGCACGCCTGACCATCCGCGGTCCCGTAGTCACGGGCGATGCCGGCCACGGTGATTCGATCGCCGTCAACGGCGTGTGCCTGACCGTTGTCGAGGTGCTACCCGACGGCCAATTCAAGGCCGATGTGATGGCCGAGACCCTGAACCGGTCGACCCTGGGCGACCTGCACGTCGGCAATCGGGTGAACCTGGAGCGCGCCGCGGCAGTCAACAGCCGGCTGGGCGGGCACATCGTGCAGGGGCACGTGGACGGCACCGGCGAGGTGGTCGCCCGCGCACCCTCCGAGCATTGGGAAGTGGTGCGTATCCAGGTGCCCGCGGAGGTGGCACGCTATGTCGTCGAGAAGGGGTCGATCACCGTCGATGGGATCTCTCTCACAGTCTCCGGCCTGGGCGCCGAACCGCGGGACTGGTTCGAGGTCTCGCTGATCCCGACCACCCGGGAACTGACCACCTTGGGCACTGCTCCGGTTGGTTCCCAGGTAAACCTCGAGGTTGACGTCATCGCCAAGTATGTTGAACGGCTGCTCTCACGGGAAACTACTTCTGCCAGCAGTTTTGCCGACACGGTCGAAGATAACAATGCATGACATCGATGCACTCGCCGTTGCTGTGCCGTATTGCCACGCCGTCTTCCCCGATAACGCTATGTGGGACGCTCTAAATAGAAGCCCCGAACTGAACCTGTTCGAAACCGAACTGCCGCGCATGCCTGAGGATCTGGCCGATTGGCTCAACGATCTGCCCGCTCCGGCCTGACCGCATTTTTAGCAGGCCCGCGCACGCTCATCCAACAGCGCGTCTATCCGCGCCGTATTTGGCGTGCGACCTTCTGCCTCAGCACGGACTGCCCTGGCCGCGGGGATGGCCGCCCTGTTGCTGCGGTGGCGCCAGCGGCGGTAGGGCGGGCTTAGGGACGTGTTGGGGAGGGTTTGTGGCGCACTTGGGGCGGTGGAATGGCGATCGACCGGGTGCGTATGCGGTCACTGGGGTGGCGTTGGGGCGCGGCCATGGGCGCGTAACCCGGGCGCATCGCCCCCGCCGCAATCCGTGCAACACACACGGTCAGACACGCGACCTGGGAAAACGTGTGTGTTTTTCCTAGCGTGACACCGGCCCTTGCCGGAATCTGAGCAAGTGGTAGGGAGCCGAGGCCGGCGCGCGAAACCCCCCGTGTAGGGGGAGTCGACCTTCGTGTCGATCCGCCTGGGGCCCCCCTGGTCCGGCCGGGTACGCAGATCCGGCACCTGCGGCCCCTCTAGCCAGCTGGGCCAGCGATCCGGCCACTATGGCGCTGGTGAAGCGCGTCGTCGACGCGCTGCCCGGACACCCGCCGGAATGCCGGGTGCGGACGCTGCGGAGCGCCCGGCCACGGTGTCAGCTGAGAACGTCTACCTGACGGCTGCCGGGTGGGGAGCGGTCAATCGGTGCGACGCGACGCCGGGCGCGGGCGTAGTCGGTCACCCCAAAGGCTTTCTCCGCGCGCAGGTGAGTCAAAATGACTCAGTAGGCGAAGTGACCGAGGTCTCATCGAAACAAGCTGGCGATTAAGAAGGTGCAGGTCACCGCTATCAGAGTGTCGCGCCATTCTGCACATTGCCGTTATAGGACAGGTATTGTCAGTGCAGACCGGTAGAAACTGTGGGTACACGTACCTGCAACTACTTGACATCGAGTGGCCGAAGGAGGGGGTTATGTCTACTCAGGTGCATACCGCCGATGGGGTGGTCACGATGAGCGCGGACGAGTACGACGACATGTTCGACCGCATCGCGCGCAAGAACATGGGCATCTCTGGCGCCGAGTTCCTGCGGCGGTGGGACGCCGGCGAGTTCGAAGGCACCGACTGGGACTCAATCGACGGCTTGCGGGCTGTGGCGATGGCGCTGCCTCTCGCGAGGTAGCGGAAACACATTCCGCGACACGCCGACGTCTCGTCAGCCCCCAGCCATACGCTTGATCGAGGACAGGGCCTACTCCATACGAAGCGGTCGAGAACTACCGCGCACCCATATTCAGGGCAGTCAAAACGCTGAACCCGACAGCATTCCTGGTGCAAGGCCGCAACTCGTTCAACTACCAACTCGGTGCGGAGGGGTACTGGCGCTTGGGCGACGAGGAGGGCCTACGACTAACGCCGGCCGATGGTGAGTCTCGCACGAGGTTCCACGCGGAGCAGCAGTACCGGATAGTCGAGTGCGACCCGAAGAAACACGATCCTGAGCTTGGGCGTTACCGCGTCACTACCCTGATGTACACCTACGAGCTGGTCGTCGACGGCAGCACGGTGTGGTCTATGCACTGGCACCCGGACGGACAAGGCGCCGAATTCCGACCCCACTACCACCTCTCCGGCGGCGACGATCACCCGTTCTCAGTGAAGGATCACCTCCCCAGCGGGCGGCACACGATCGAAGACGCTGTGGAGTGGTGCATACTGCACGGCGCGGTGGCTGCCGACGACAAGTGGGAGACCGTGATCGCGGAGACCAAAGGGGTACACGTTCTCCATCGATCATGGTCCAACACGCCGAACGAGCCGCGGGGATAAAGGGACCGGCTAGGTTTTTTCGGGGCGCGGTTGCCGCCCGCTCGTCCAGCAGCGCATCGATCCGCGCCGTATTTGGCGTGCGACCTTCTGCCTCACGGGCCATGTGGCGAATCGCCAGCAGCAGTCGCAGTTCGGAGTCGATGGTCTCGACGTCGCGCATGGCGCGAGGCTAGGTAAGCGCGCGGATGGCACACAAATCACCAGGGTCACGAAGCGGCTTCTCCGAACAGGCGTAATCGGGCCGCTGCTATCACTGCCTCGGCTTCTGCAATTACTGCTGCTGCCGCCGCCTTGGCTTCTGCCGCCGCCGCTACTGCCTCGGCTTCTGCTGCCTCGGCGCGGCGCGCCGCGTCTCCGCGTGCCTTCGCCAGCGCGTAAATCAACACCCCGGCGCAGGCTACGACGGCCACCACCGGCCCCGCTGCGGCGGTGACGATGAAC
>Ga0209530_1000294_pt1 | contig 40476 bp, 41 predicted proteins | sample BlaSpr_A8_Ref_O1_FD_187987 | JGI IMG/M metagenome (GOLD analysis project Ga0209530, IMG submission 187987) | Forest soil microbial communities from Thunder Bay, Ontario, Canada - Black Spruce, Ontario site 2_A8_Ref_O1 (SPAdes) (version 2) | ecosystem: Environmental > Terrestrial > Soil > Boreal...
ACGCAGTTCGGCGCCGGCGGGGCCGGCGGGGCCGGCGGGTTCGGCGACGTCACCGGCGGTAACGGCGGGGCCGGCGGTAACGGCAGCCTGCTGGTCGGCACCGGGGGTGCCGGCGGGGCCGGTGGGTCCGGCGACGTCACCGGGGGTGCCGGGGGGGCCGGCGGCACCGCTGGCCTGCTGGTCGGTACCGGCGGCGCCGGCGGCACCGGCGGGTTCGGCGAAACCACCGGGGGTAACGGCGGGGCCGGCGGCACCGCCGGCCAGCTGTTCGGCACCGGCGGCGCCGGCGGCGACGGCGCTGGTGCCTGTCCCGGCGGCACCGGCGGTAACGGCGGGACCGGCGGCAACGCCGGGGTGCTGTTCGGCTCCGGCGGGGCCGGCGGCGCCGGCGGCGCCACCCCCGTGGGTACCGTCGGGACCGGCGGTAACGGCGGTAACGGCGGCAACGCCGTGGGGATCGGCGACGGTGGTAACGGCGGTAACGCGGGGAATGCCGACACCCCGGGTGCCGCCGGCACCGCCGGCAACGGCGGGCTGATCGGCCAGAACGGGATGGACGGGTTGCCGCCGACGTAGCCGGCGGGCCGCGGGCGCTCATTCCTTTCGGGACGTCCACCCGGCCTCCGGTGGCGGCGGGGAGTCGTCAGGAGCCGGCCGCGGGCCCCCGGTGAATTAAGGGCGGTACGGTTCTGGGCCGGAAGCCTTACGACGTCAGCGGGCCCGGCAACGCCAAAATTGGACTCGCCCTTTCCACAGCCAGATTGAGCCGTTCTTCTGCCACATATCGAACAATGTTGTCCCTGAAGTCGTAGCCGGCGAAGCCGATGCGCACCGCGATCGGTTCCCTCACCGCGACCCGGCCCATCTTGGTCGTGTCGAGCAGAATCGCGGTGCCAGACGGGCGTTGCGTGGTGGTCAGGACCGGCGCACCCCAGATGGTCTCCGGCTCATCTTGCGCCGAGTCCTTGGTTCGCCTGACCGCTGACCACGTTTCTGGCTCGATCACCACAAGGTCGGGCTCGGCCAACACCGGGCCGACGCGCAGTTGGGCTGGATTCGAAGGCGTCCAGCGACGTTGCCGTGTCGGGGTTGTCCGAGAAATCGTGGCTCAAGATGCCATCGATGCCCAGAAATCCGGTGATCCCGCTAGGCGCCGTGCCGAGGCCACCCTGAATCGAGCTGAAATTCTCGCCGTCGACATGAGTGGTCGTGTCCAGGCCCTTCATCAGGGTTGGCGGTCAAGTTGGCCGTTGGATCCACCGCCCAGACGCTGACGCTGCTGCCGTTCCCGGCCTCGCCCAGCTCCGCGGCCCGTCTTCTGCCCGTTGATCAGAATTAGGAACATAGCATTGCTAATGTTCACCTTCACGCACTCGCTGACGCGGCCGCCGACCACCGGCCTGCCCAAACTCAGACTGCTCTGATGCAGAGGACCTCGTCGAGGCTCGCGGTGCGCAGCTTGACTGCGGCCACTCGCCAGCCAAGATCGGTGATCGGATCGGCGTCGATACCATCGATACCGCCGACCCGATCCAGACGTGCGGTATCGAACATCGCCGGCCCACTGGCCACCACATCTGCCAGAACGTAGCGGCCGGCATCGGCGGCCCGGCGGACGGCGTCCTCGGCCGCGTTGGCCGCGGTCAGCTTCACCGCATCCGCGAAGTTGATCCCGACCTGGAACACCTCTGGTTCCGCCTCGAGCACCGCGCTTAGGCGGGTAACGAAACTCTCGGGTGCAAAGAACCGCCAACCCTCGCCCAGATGCAGCCAGAACCGTCCGCCGATCTGACCGGCGATCTGCGCGAGCCGGGCGCCACGCCCGTCCGCGGGGCCGCACTGGGCAAACTCCAGGAACGGATAGCGCCCCTGGAGCATCGCGCGATCCTCCGGCGACAGGCCAGCATCGACCACCAGGAAGCGGCCGACACGCACCACGTCGACGCAGCAGCGCAAAAACGAGTTCAGCGTGCGCTCGGCGGCACCGAAATCCTGCCCGGTGATCAGGCTGACCGTGACCTCGGCGTCGCGCCGACCGGTGACCAGGCTCCGGACCAGCGTATCGGGGTACGACGACGCCGCTTCGATCATCGCCGGCGCCGACACGTCTCGGTTGGCCGCGATCCTGCGACGATCCTCATCCGGGAGGTCGGGTCGGGCCAGCAGGCGCCGCCACAGAGTGAACGCCTCGTCGTGCTTGCCGATCCAGGATGCGCAAACCGCCTGTTCGTCGGCCGCGCGCCAGGCGTAGACGTCTGCGCGAACAAACAAACTGTCCTGTGCGGGCAATGGGATTTCCGCGGCGCGCTGGGCAAACAGGTAGCCGAGCCGGTAGCGCTGAACGCTGCGGTAGCGGTGGGCGATGACGTACAGGGACTCTGCTCGGATCGGTCGGAACTCCCACGCCTGCAGGTAGGCGTCCTGAACATCGGGCCACGGCGCACCCAGCTGCGACATCGACTCCGCGACCCGGAACATCGCGCAGAAGACTTCCTCGTCCCAGCCACCCAGATCAACTCGCCGCGCGTACCACTCCCGCGCGTTGAGGAAATCGCCCAGATCGAAGTAACTCTGAGCCAGGTAGAAGACCGACCGCGCATCATCGGGGTTGCGTTCGACCTCGGCCAGCAACAGATCGCGGTCCCGCGCATACTTCAGCGGGTCCAGGCTACGAGCGCCCAGGCGACGCGATTCGATCCGGTAGTCGCCTTCGAGGCGCTCCTCGACGAACGGGTCATCACAGACGGGGTACTCGTGGACGACACCCTCGTAGCGCCAGCCCAACCCGTCGCGGAACAACTGCGGGCGCCAGTAGGTCAAGCCGTTGTTTTTTTCGTAGTGCAGCCGGTACACGTCGGCGCTCAGCCGGTCGAAGTCGGGCGTGCCCACCACCCTGTCGTCGGCGTCGATCACCCAGACGTAGTCGCCGTGTCCCTGGGCCAGGGTCAGCGCCTCGGACCGATTGTGGCCGAAGTTGCGCCACGGCCGTTGGTAAAGCTCACCCGGGATGCCCAAACCCGCCAGGTGGCTGCGGATCACGTCCTGGGTACCGTCGTCGGAACCGGTGTCCACGATCACCCACGAGGTGATGTAGGGCGCGACCATGTCGAGCACCTCGCCGACGACGTGTGCCTCGTTACGGACGATCATGTTCAGGCAGATCGCCGGGCGCGCGGTCACCGGGTCGGGCACTGCCAGATCATAACCAGCGCTCGCCGTGCCCCTCTGGTGCTTCGACCTGCGCTGTGACTATTCCGGCATCGAGCCAGGCGCCGCCGCTCTACGCGACTTTCGGATGTTCCCGAACGAAACCCGATACGCGACGCACAGACCGATCCGATGTTCATGCGGCGCACAAGTTTTCATCTCCCGGGGACCGGCCCAAAGCAGCGCGGCGGTACGCGCACGTACTACGCACGCGTCGACGGGCTACAGTCAGCGGGCAAGTTCCATGCCCGCTATTGCCGCGCCCCGACGAAACCGCAGCCAATGCCATCACCGAAGGAACTGCGCCAGGGGGAGCTGGCCCGAAACCGGAGGGAAGTGTGCGTGTCCTAGCGTTCGCGCCGTCAGCCAGCGCAGTCATCGAAGACGGGGGCGTCACAACACGCGGCTTCCCGCTGACCAATGTCTACCTTGCAAGGCTCCCCGCCCAGATCACGGTGCCGCTGGTCCTTGCCGTGTGCACCCAGGCGGGCAGCGACTACGACCCCCGGCGGTACATCGTCGCTAGGTCACCGAGTGGTGAACGGCTCAGCGTCTTGGAGTGCAGCTGGCATTGGCCCGACCAGGAAGGCGAGCCCTTCAAGTTCCGCGTCTTCGCGCACCAGCTACCCATCGCGGTGCAGTTCGCAGGCGTACACACGATCGGCTTGTATCACAGCCCCGACGCGACACAGCCCGCCTACGTGTTTCCCCTCCCGGTCAAGGGCCCAGGCGCAGCGCCACCAAGCTGATTCGGCTTGGTGAGGGCGGAGTTCACAGTCAGGCCAAGTTACGGTTCAGCCTTCGGTCGAGCTGCCGGGTTTCACATCGCCATGGCCTTTTCAGCGCTTAGGCGCGGCGACCCCGCCTTATCACTTAGCTGATTCTCAACAGATTCTTCGACACCGGATGCCTCAGCTCAAAGGATCTGCCAAGACACCTGCCTCAGCATTAACGTCATGACGAGCGAAGGGCACTGCGCAAGCCTGATCGAACGCTATCTGTGCACGCGCGGGCGGCGGTTCTTCCGCGGCCGGCACGATGGCCAATACTTCTTCGTCGCCGACACTGAGCCCCTGCGACTGTACGTCCATCTCGAGATCTCGCCCGAGCACCACGACGTGTTGACCATTCGGATCACTCCGGTGCGCTTCTTCCCCGCCGTCGACCGTCCCCGACTGACTCACGTGGCCGACAAGTGGAACACGCAGAATCGCCAAGTCATCGCGATCGTGCACGAATCCACTGATCCACAGCGCATCGGCGTTGCTGCGCGCAGATCCCAGTGGATGCGAAATGACGTCACCCTCAAGGATTTCAGCTCCTTCGTTGACCGCATCATCGCCGCCGCGACCGACCTCTTCGCGGAGTTGACCCCGGATGCCGAGTTGTCGACGATGTCGCCGCCGTTGTTGCGAGACGCCGGCTAACGGTCTCACGACACCATCGCTCAGATACCGGGGCGCGGCCGCACCGGTTCGGTCCGGAAGCAAGCCCGAAATAGCTTGTAGCAATTCTGTTTTCGGGCATCCTCCTCCGGATGCGCGATCCACCCACAGGGCTGGACATGACATTCTCGCAAATTGCGAGTACCGTTATAGCTCTATAAGCGTAGAGTCTCGCGGGGGCGGCGTTGCGCGGACAATCACCAGCATGGGCGAAACACGGGGGCGAACTATGAAGGCGATCACGGGCACGGCAGCCGACAATTACGAGACCGCCAAATGGGATCCGGCATTCACCGAACAGATGGCCAACGCGCTCGGGCCGCTGGTCAAACGGTGGTTTCGCGCCGAGGTGCGAAACGTCGAGAACATCCCGCAAGCCGGCGGCGCGCTGGTGGTGTCCAACCACTCGGGGGGCATGTTCACACCTGACGTGTTGATCTTGGCTCCGGCTTTCTACAACACCTTCGGCTACCACCGCCCCCTCTACACCCTGGCCCACTACGGGCTGTTCATCGGCCCGCTGGACGGGTGGTTTCGCCGAATCGGGGTCATCGAGGCAAGCCGCGAAAACGCCGCTGCTGCACTGCATTCCGATGCGGTGGTGCTGGTGTTCCCGGGCGGTGACTACGATACCTATCGGCCCACGCGCAGCGCAAACACCGTCGACTTCAACGGCCGCACCGGCTATGTCAGTACCGCCATCGAAGCCGGAGTGCCGATCGTGCCGACAGTGTCGATCGGCGCCCAGGAGACCCAGCTGTTCCTCTCCCGGGGCAACTTTCTGGCCCGCCTACTGAGGTTGACCAAAGCCCGGATCGACATCCTGCCGCTGAGCTTCGGGTTCCCGTTCGGTCTGAGCATGATCTTCCCGCCCAACCTGCCGCTGCCTGCCAAGATAGTCACCGAGGTACTCGAACCGATCGACGTCACCGCTCGGTTCGGCAATGACCCTGACGTCGACGAAGTCGATGCCCACGTACGTTCGGTAATGGAGGCCGCGCTCGAGCGGCTGGCCGGTCAGCGCCGGTTCCCCATCCTGGGCTGATCGCGAATCGGCTTTTTATTCGCTGAATTATCGAGTGCTGCAGGGCTTTCCGTGTGGAATCTTCAAGCCGCAAGGACAGCATCCAGCGCTGAATAGAACAGACCCAACCCGTCGTCGGAGGGACCGGTTAGCGCCTCGATGGCATGTTCGGGATGCGGCATCAGCCCGACGATGCGGCCGTTGACTGAACTGACGCCGGCGATGTTGCGCAGCGAGCCGTTGATGTTGTCGTGGTAGCGGAACACCACCCGGCCCTGGTCCTCCAACTCGTCGAGCACTTTCTCCGGCGCCACGTAGCGCCCTTCGCCGGACTTCAGCGGCACCAGCAGATCGGCGTCGGGCTCAAAACGCGATGTCCACGCCGTCGACGTCGACGCCACCCGTAGCCACACATCGCGGCAGATGAAATGCAGGCCCGCATTGCGGGTAAGGACACCAGGCAGCAGACCGGCCTCGCACAGCACCTGAAACCCGTTGCAAATTCCTAAAACTGGCATGCCGCGGCCCGCAGCAGCGATCACCTCGCCCATCACTGGAGCGAATCTGGCGATCGCACCGGCGCGCAAATAGTCGCCGTAGGAGAACCCGCCGGGCACCACCACGGCGTCGACACCTTTGAGGTCGGCGTCGGCATGCCACAGGCTGACGGCCTCGGCGCCGACACGCCGCGCCGCTCTCGCGGCGTCCGCGTCATCAAGTGTCCCGGGAAAGGTGATGACGCCGATCCGCGCCGTCACTGCGCCTCCCGGGTTATCGTCCAGTCCTCGATGACGGTGTTCGCCAGCAGCGATTCCGCAATATCGGCGAGCATGGAATCATCAACGGTATCGTCGACTTCAAGCTCAAACCTCTTGCCCTGACGGACATCTGAGATGCCAGGATGTCCGAGCCGGCCCAGCGCACCGACAATCGCCTGCCCCTGCGGGTCGAGAATCTCCGCTTTGGGCATCACATGCACGACCACCCGGGCCATCGGCGCTCCTCCTCAGCTCTATCTCGGCGCCAACTCTACCGGCGAGACGTGCCGCCGACTCACGGGCACGAGGCTATGTAGGCCTCGCACAACGGCGTGGTCATGGAGTCCAGTACCGGGTCGTCTGCAATCGATGGCCAGGGCGCCTGCGGAGGTCCCGACGACCACAACGTGAGCTCGCTGATCGTGCTGCTCGCGACGTGCGCGACCAGGTAGGTGTGCATGATGACCGGTCCGCTGATCACCGCGGCCATCCGGATCGGTTGGTCGGTGGTGATGGACGGCGACTGCAGCGGTGCCCCCAACTGGCAGCCGCGCAATGCGGCGACGGCGGTGCTGAACACCGACGCGGCGATCGCACCTCCGCGGGCCGTGTCACCCCGCCAATGCAGCACCTGAGCCTGCAACTGCCACTGTCCATCCGGGTGAGCCACCGTCACGCGAGCCGCGACCGCCGAGTCCCGAGCGTCCTGTGGAACCGCCCGCGCGCCACACAGGTCCTCAAACCGAAACCGGGACACCGTCCCGGTCAGCGACACGGCCGAACCAGGCAGTGCGGGCCAGTTGTACACCGAATCCAGGGGCACAGCATGCCGATGAATCCACGCGGTTTCAGGGATCTGATCGCACAAAGGCGGGCAATTGTCCGGTTCAGCTGACGCGGGTATCACGGCGATAAGAGCCATCGCCAGGCAACCGGCGACAAGTACTGTCGCCCAAAATGCCCGCATCGACACCATCCCTTCGAGGCACAATCGTAAGCATGCAATTGACGCATTTCGGCCACTCTTGCTTACTTGCCGAGTTCGATCAGACTCGCGTGCTCTTTGATCCCGGTACCTTCGCCCACGGCTTCGAGGGAATCACCGGCTTGTCCGCGATCCTGGTCACCCACCAACACCCCGATCACGTCGACGCCGCGCGACTCCCAGCGCTCATCGACGCCAACCCGGACGCCGCGTTGTACACCGACTCGCAAACCGCGGCGCAGTTAGACGCGCCCTTTCAAACGGTTCACGTCGGCGACGAGCTGACGGTCGGGCAACTGACTATCCGGGCCCTCGGCGGACGGCACGCGGTCATACACCCGGAGATCCCTGTGATCGAGAACCTTTCCTATCTGGTGGACGACGGCGAGCATCGCGCCAGGCTGATGCATCCCGGCGATGCGCTGTTCGTGCCCGACGAGCCGGTCGACGTCCTGGCCACGCCGGCGTCGGCCCCCTGGATGCGTATCTCCGAGGCCGTCGATTATCTGCGGGCAGTGGCACCGGCGCGCGCGGTACCCATCCATCAAGGCATCATCGCTCCCGACGCGCGGGGCATCTACTACGGCCGGCTCACCGAGATGACCAACACGGACTTCCAGGTGTTGCCCGAAGAAAGCGCGGTCACCTTCTAACGGCCGACGTCTGACGGCGAGCAGACACAGAATCGCACGATTTCTGCTCGAATCGTGCGATTCTGCGTCTGCTCGGCCCTAGCTAATATCGTCGGCAGCGCCCCGGCCGGCGGCCCGGCCGGAGAATATGCAGCCACCGAGGAACGTGCCCTCCAAGGCCCGGTAACCGTGCACGCCTCCGCCACCGAACCCGGCCACCTCGCCGGCGGCGTACAGCCCGGTCAGTGGAGTGCCGTCTGCTTTGAGTACCCGTGCCTGCAAATCAGTCTCGATGCCGCCCAATGTCTTCCGAGTCAGGATGTGCAGCTTGACGGCGATCATCGGCCCGGCCTTCGGGTCGGCCAGCCGGTGCGGTGCCACCACCCGGCCCAGCCGGTCGCCCAGATAGCCGCGGGCGGCCCGGATCGCAGTGATCTGACCGTCCTTGCTGAACTTGTTGGCCACCTCACGATCGCGGGCGGTGACCTCTGCCTCCACCGTCGCATAGTCCAGCGCCGCCACATCGGGCACCTTGTTCATGGCGGTCACCAACTCGCGCAACGAATCAGCACTGACAAAGTCCACGCCCCGGTCGACGAATGCCTGCACCGGCCCCGGCGGGCCAGACCGCGCCCGGGAGCGCAGTAACTCCCTTACACTCTGCCCGGTCAAGTCGGGGTTCTGCTCCTGGCCGGAAAGCGCGAATTCCTTCTCAATGATCCTGGCGTTCAACACAAACCAGGTGTAGTCATACCCAGACTTAGTGATGTACTCCAAGGTGCCGAGAGTGTCGAAACCGGGATATAACGGAACTGGCAACCGCTTGCCGGCCCCATCCAACCACAGCGGTGACGGGCCAGGAATAATCCGGATGCCGTGCAACGGCCAGATCGGATCGTAGTTGGTGATGCCCTCGGTGTAATGCCACATCCGGTCGGGGTTGATCACCCGCGCGCCGGCCTGTTGGGAAATGCCGATCATCCTGCCGTCGACGTGAGCCGGTACCCCGCTCAGCAATTGCCCGGGGACCCGGCCCATGCGCTTGGGCCAGTTTCTGCGGACCAGATCGTGGTTACCGCCGATGCCACCACTGGTCACGAGCACCGCGGAAGCCCGGAACTCAAATTCCCCCAATGCCTTTCGCGATGAGGACACACCGCGCGGTTCAGCCGAGGGCTCCAGCACGGTGCCCCGAACTCCGGTCACCGCGCCACCCTCGACGATCAACTCGTCGACCTGGTGGCGGTGCGCGAAACGCACTAACGAGCGGTCCCGCAACCGACGCGCGAAGATCTCGACCAGAGCGGGCCCGGTACCCCAGGTGATGTGGAAACGGGGCACCGAGTTGCCGTGCCCCAGCGCGTCGTAGCCGCCGCGCTCGGCCCAGCCCACCAGCGGGAAAATCTTCAGCCCCCGCGCACGTAGCCAACTACGTTTCTCCCCGGTTGCGAAATCGACGTAGGCGTACGCCCATTGCCGTGGCCAGTAGTCCTCTTCCCGGTCGAAAGCCGCGGTCCCCAGCCAGTCCTGCAACGCAAGTTCGTGGCTGTCGCGGATTCCCAGGCGGCGCTGCTCGGGGCTGTCGACGAAGAACAGACCGCCGAACGACCAGAAGGCTTGTCCGCCCACATTGGCGCTGTTCTCCTGGTCGAGGATCAGCACTCGCAACCCGCGGTCCACCAATTCGCAGGCGGCGACCAGTCCTGCCAGTCCTGCTCCGACAACAATCGCGTCGGCGGCGAACCCTGCAGCTGAAGAATCGCTCATGTGGGAACAGGGTAGTGCCCCGGGTCAGCGGTTTAATCAGATGGCTTACCGCAAGTCCGGATCAGGCTGCATCGACAGTGGACTTATCGGAGGCCTTACTAGGCCGCCATCGGTACACCGTCGGTGTGCAACCGTGCATCGAAGCCAAGTCGACGGCATCCAGCACCGCCTGCAGCGGGCCGGGCTTGCGCAACTGACGGGCCGCAACCGCGATCCGCACGATGCCGCCACGGCGGGCGATTCGCTCGGCGGACAGGACCACTATGCGGCACCACCACGGCTCGGTCAGGAAGCCCTCCCCGATGCCCAGCACGCGGGTGCGGACGCTGGTGTGTCGGACCAAGTCGGTGACCCCGTGAAGATCAGCCAGCAGTCGGAAGCCGTTCCCCGGCAACGCATTGACGGCGCCCGGCGACACCACCCAGCCCGGTGCCGCGAACAACCGGGTGCGGAGCCCTAGGTGCTCGAGCACCCGGTCGGCGGCCGTGAGCCGCAGGTTGGCCTCGTGTGCACGCAGCATTGCGAACTCGCCACGCCGCTTCTTAGTGGCCGCGTCGTCGTAGCCGTGTAGCACGATGGCGTCGCCGCCGGCCCGCCGGCCGGTCAGCCATTCGATGGTGTTCGGATCGCGGTCGAGCCGATAGTCACCCCTGAGCCGGGGAGCCACCAGCAACGACACCGGCACGTTGCGCGCATCCATCTGCGCACAGAAAGCCTCGACGTCGGACAGGGTGCGTTCGCCTATCCCCGAGATCGAGACGATCAATTTTCCAGACACCCCTTCAGTTTGCCGATTCCAAGTGTCGAAACGGTGAAGTACACGCAGACGGCAGGCGTATATCGACCCCCGGCGGCACACCGGCGAGGCGTCCCCGGCGGCTCGATATTGTGCCCGCGCAAGCGCGTTGAGCAACGCTTGGGACTGGCGCCCGGAGCAGGCACCGTCATGCGAGCCCGACGGCCAGACCCACCGAAGCCAGCAAACGAAAGCCTACCAGCGTCGGCGGAGATGATCGGTTCGATATGCTAAGCAACGCCATGGAAAAGGCCAGTTCCGCAGCGGCCGATACGCCGCTGCCCACCGCCCCCAGCCGGCAGTTGGGCGCCGGTGAACATGTCTATCCGGACAAGCTCGACGCCGGGCTCTTGCGGATCTCCGGTGTGTGCATCCTGGCCACGGTGATGGCCATCCTGGATGTCACCGTCGTCAGCGTCGCGCAACGCACCTTCATCGACCTTTTCGGCTCCTCGCAGGCCGTCGTCGGCTGGACGATGACCGGCTACACGCTCGCATTAGCCACCGTGATTCCGATAACGGGCTGGGCCGCCGACCGGTTCGGCACCAAACGGCTGTTCATAGGCTCCGTGGTGGCATTCGTGCTGGGCTCGCTGCTGTGTGCGGTGGCGTCAACTATCCTGCAGCTCATCATATTTCGGGTAGTACAGGGCATCGGTGGCGGCATGCTGTTGCCCCTGAGTTTTATGATCATGACCCGCGAAGCGGGCCCCGGGCGGCTCGGCCGCCTGATGTCGATCATGAGTATCCCGATGCTGCTCGCCCCGATCTGTGGGCCGATCCTTGGCGGTTGGCTCATCGCGACCTACAGCTGGAAGTGGATCTTCCTGATCAACCTGCCTTTCGGGCTCGCCACTCTCGTCCTCGCCGCAATCGTGTTCCCCAGAGACCACCCGGCGCGGTCGGAAACCTTTGACGTCATCGGCGCGCTGCTGCTGTCGCCAGGCCTGGCGACGTTCCTGTTCGCGATGTCGTCCATCCCAGGGCGCGGCACCGTGGCTGATCGCCACGTGTTACTACCGGCGACCATCGGCCTGACATTGATCGCCGCGTTCGTCGTACACGCGTGGCACCGCGCGGATCACCCACTCATCGATCTGCGGCTGTTCCAGAACCGTGTGCTCACCCATGCCAATGTCACGATGCTGGTGTTCGCCACCGCCTTTTTCGGCGCCGGCCTGCTCCTCCCGAGCTACTTCCAGCAGGCGCTACACCAGACGCCGATGCAAGCCGGCTTGCACATGATCCCCCAGGGACTCGGTGCCATGCTGACCATGCGGCTGACCGGACCTCTCGTGGACAGACAGGGGCCGGGAAAGATCGTGCTCGTCGGCATCGCGCTGATCACCGTCGGACTGGGCACCTTCGCCCTCGGTGTGGCCAAGCAGGCCCCGTACCTGCCCACACTTCTGGTCGCGCAGGCCATCATGGGCCTGGGCATGGGTTGCACCATGATGCCACTCACCGTTGCGTCAGTGCAGGCACTGGCCCCACACGAGATCGCCCGAGGTACAACACTGATGAGCGTCAGCCATCAAGTAGGCGGCTCCATGGGAACCGCGCTGATGTCGGTAATCCTGACCAACCAATTCATTCACAGCGAGAACATCATGACTGCAAACAAACTCGCGTCGCTGCGACAAAAGGCCTCTGTCAGCGGGGTGCCGGTGGATCAATCCGCAATACCCCGGCAGGCACTTGCCCCCGACTTCTCGAGCAATGTATTGCACGACCTTTCACACGCCTACACGACGGTATTCGTGATCGCAGGCGTGCTGGTGGTGTCCACTTTCATCCCTGCGGCGTTTCTGCCGAAGAAGCCGGCGACCCAAACAGCCGCAGACGACTAGCACGATCACTCTGCGAACAGCATCGTCGCTATCCGCATGACGGTGTCCATCGGATCCGTCTGCCTGACCTGAGCGTTGACCGCATCGTTGAGCCACAGCATCGAAAACCCGTGCACCAGTGACCATGCCGCGAGCTGTGCGGCCGCGGGATCGGCATGCGCATTGGGATCCCGTAGCGTCGCGACCCCGCGTGACAGTTCGGCACCGGAAGCGGCCTCGGCGGCGGCGAGTTCGGCGTCCGAGACGTCCAGCAGCGACTTGTTGAACATCACCTGGTAATGCCCGGGGTGTTCGATGGCAAACCGCACATAGGCCAGGGCTGCGTCGGCGAAGTGGCCCCGAGCATCGATGAGCGCCTCGGCCAGCAGCTGAAAGCCCTGCGTGGCCAGTGCAGTGAACAGCCCGCGCCGATCGGTGAAGTGGTGCGCCGGCGCGGCATGTGACACACCTGCGCCCCGGGCCAACTCCCGTAGCGAGACCTGGTCGGCGCCGCGCTCGGCCACCAGGCGCGCGGCTTCGGTCAGGATCACCGCACGCAGGTCGCCGTGATGGTAGGTCGGACGGTTCACGGCGCCAGCATAGCGCGCAAACTTGACACTGGCTAGATACCGGCATAGCCTCAGCGGCAGAAACTTGTCGGTGTCAAGATTGGGGAATTGAAATGGCTCCACTGATGACGCTGCTTTTAGGCAGCATCGTCGCCCGGATCGTCGGCTGGCTTGGCGTCGACTATGTCAACAGCTGGACCGCGGCGGTCGCCGTCGGGCTGGCGGCGATGTTCGTCGTGACCGGGGTTGCGCACTTTGCGCCGCCAATGCGCCGCGACCTCATCGCGATCGTCCCGCCCCGGTTGCCTGCGCCCGGTCTGCTCGTGACTATCACCGGCGTGCTCGAGCTTCTGGGTGCCGCCGGCCTGTTGCTTGCCGCCACCCGGATCGCGGCGGCCGTGTGCCTGCTGGTGCTGATGCTGGCGATGTTCCCGGCCAACGCCTACGCCTCACGGATGCCCAATCCGCCCAAGTCGATGACGACGCAGCTACCGCGACGCACCGCCACCGAGATCGTCTTCCTGGCCGCCGCCATAGCGGTCGCCGTCGGCAGCTGCTAGCAGCCAGGCGTATTGGAATGCGGTTTCTTCCCATGCCCGGTAGCGACCACTGACGCCACCATGGCCGGCTGCCATCTGAGTCTTGAGCAGCACCGGATTGCCATCAGCGTTCGCGTGCCGCAACGCCGCGACCCACTTGGCCGGCTCCACGTAATAGACCCTGGTGTCGTTCAGCGATGTCATCGCCAGCATGGCAGGATACCGTTTGTCTTCGACGTTCTCGTATGGCGAATACGACTTCATATATGAATAGACATCGCTGTCGCTCAACGGGTTTCCCCATTCGTCCCACTCGGTGACAGTCAGCGGCAACGAAGGATCCAGGATGGTGGTCAGTGGATCGACGAACGGGACCTGGGCGAGGATTCCGGCGAAGAGGTCCGGTGCCAAGTTGGCGACCGCGCCCATCAGCAGACCGCCCGCACTGCCACCCAATGCCACCAATTCTTGCGGTCGAGTAAGTCCCGAGTCCACCAGATGCTCTGCCACAGCGACGAAGTCGGTAAAGGTGTTCTTCTTCTCCAGCAGCTTGCCGTGCTCGTACCACAGCCGGCCCATCTCACCGCCGCCCCGGACGTGGGCGATGACGAACGCCATGCCCCGGTCCAGCAGCGACAATCGCGCCACGGAAAAGCTCGGATCTGTGCAAATTTCGTAGGCGCCGTAGCCATAAAGCAGCGTTGGCGCAGGGAATTCGATAGCGGCGCGGTGCACGATCGACACCGGGATCCGGGCACCGTCGTCGGCCTGCGCCCACTCGCGCCGCTCAACATAGTCTGTGGGCCGATAGCCGCCGAGCACGGGTTGCTCACGCAACAAGATGCGCGCTCCGGTAGCCAAGTCGATGTCGTAGATCCGCAGCGGGATCACCAGAGATCCAGCTCTGATCCGCAACTTCGGCGACTCCCAGTTGGGATTGCCACCCAGCCCGGACGACATCAGCTCGGAATCGAACGAGATCTCGTCAGGCACACCGTAGCCGCCGTCGGAGTCGATGGGCCACAATTGGATCCGGGGTAACGCCGCACGCCGGTAGCTGACCACCAGATGACCGGCAAAGGCATCCACACCTTCGAGCCGGACGTCATCGCGGTGCGGGACGAGGGTGCGTTGCTGCGTTGGATCGCTGATCGGGGCTTCGGTGAGCGTGAAGTTCACCGCGCCGTCGTTGTGCAGGATCAAGAATCGGTCCTGTCCGCCGACGCGCGCGTGCTCCACCGAGTACTCGACGCCTTCGCGCCGTGGCAGCACGACGGTGAACTGCGCGTGCGAGTCAGCGGAGTCCGCATAGCGGAACTCTGAGGTGATGGACGATCCCGAGGCTATGAAGACGTAGGCCTCACTTCGGGTGAGCCCGACCCCCAGCCAGAACCGTTCGTCGGCCTCGTGATACACCAGCTCCGACGCCTCGCCGGAGCCCAGCCGATACCGCCACACCTTGTCGGGACGGTGGGCCGCGTCCAAGGTCAGGTAATATATGGTGCGGTTGTCGGCGGCCCAGGTCGCGCCGGCCGCGATGTCGACGATCTCGTCAGAGAACTTCTCGCCAGTGCGTAAGTCCTTGAACCGCAGCGTGTACCGTTCGTCACCGACGGTGTCGACGGAGTATGCGAGCAGATTGGCATCCAGGCTGACCATAGCGGCGCCCAGCGCGAAGAAGTCGTGTCCCTCCGCTTCGGCATTGGAGTCGAGCAAAATCTGCTCACCCGTTACTTCGGTGTTCTCGTCTAGGGCCGGCGGGTCCCAGTCATTGGAATCGGTTATCGGGCAACGGCACTGGACGCGGTACTGCTTGCCCTCGAAGGTACGGGCGTAATACCACCAGTCGCCTTGTCGAGTCGGGACCGACAGGTCGGTTTCCTTGGTGCGAGCCTTGATCTCGTCGAAAATCTGCTGCCGCAACGGTTCAAGATGCGAAGTCGTCTGATCGACATAGTCGTTTTCAGCCTCGAGGTAGGCGATGACGTCGGGGTTCGCCTTGTCACGCAGCCATTCGTAGGGGTCGATGAAGACATCCCCGTGGTATTCCCGTCGGGTCTCCTCCCGCTTGGCGACAGGCGGTATAGGTGTGCCCGTCATGCGCCCCGACCGATCCAGTCACTGAAACTCAGACCGGAAATTCGTTCGTAGGCATTGATGTAACGGTCGCGAGTGGCCTCGATGATGTCATTCGGCAGCGGTGGTGGGGGTTGCGGCCCGTAGCGGTCCCAGCCGGACTCGGGGCTAGTAAGCCAGTTGCGGACGAACTGCTTGTCGAAGCTGGTTTGAGCCACACCGGCCCGGTAATCCTCGGCTGGCCAGTACCGCGACGAGTCCGGTGTGAAGATTTCATCGGCCAGAATCAGATTGCCGTTGCGGTCACTACCGAACTCGAACTTGGTGTCGGCGATGATGATTCCCTTCCTCAAAGCGTGATCGGCGGCCTGCACATAAACCTGCAACGTCCGGTCACGCAGCTGATTGGCGTGCACCGCGCCCACCATCTCGATCACCCGGGCAAACGAAATGTTCTCATCGTGGTCTCCCAGAGCGGCTTTCGTGGAAGGGGTAAACAGTGGTGTCTCGAACCTGCTTGCCTCGACCAGCCCGGGGGGCAACGTGATACCGCAGACCTTCCCGGTCGCCTGGTAGTCCAATAAGCCCGAGCCGGTCAGGTAGCCGCGAGCCACACATTCCACCGCAAGCATCTCGAGCTGTCGCACCACCAGCGCACGGCCGAGCACCTCGTCGGGGATACGCGGGTCATCCGGCGGCCCGGCCAAGTGGTTGGCCGCCTCGACGAGGCCGAAGAAGAACACGCTCATCGCGGTCAGGATGCGACCTTTGTCCGGAATCGTGCTGTCCAGGACGTAGTCGTATGCCGAGATGCGGTCGGACGCGACCAGTAGCAGATGTTCGTCATCGACGCGGTACAGCTCACGGACCTTGCCGCTGGCCAGATGCTGGTAGTCGGTCAATGCGGGGCGCATCGGGTCAGCCTATCGGCCACCCCGGAAAGCGGCTCTAAGACCAGCGCCGTGCCGGGAGCTGTGCTGGTATCAGTGCTATGACATCGCGTTTTTTGCCCTACTCCACTAGGCCTGGCCGGCTGCTGGCCCAACTGTTCAGCGATTTCGCGGTCGTCGTATGGACGACGATCTGGCTACTCGTCGGTCTTGCGGTTTACGACGCTATCTCGACCATCGCCGAAGCCGGGCGCCAAGTCGAGAGCGGCGCGCAGGGTATCGCCGGCAACTTGGCGTCAGCCGGCCATGGCGCCCAGCGCATTCCGCTGGTAGGCGACACGGTCAGCGAGCCGCTTACGTCTGCCAGCCAGGCTGCCCTCGACATCGCGGGCGCCGGGCACAACCTGGACATCACAGCGAGCTGGCTCGCGGTGTTGCTTGCAATGGCGGTTGCCGCGCTCCCGATCCTCGTAGCGGTGATGCCATGGCTGTTCCTGCGGCTCCGGTTCTTCAGGCGCAAATGGGTGGTGACCGGGCTGGCCGCCACCCCGGCCGGCCAACAGCTGCTGGCGCTGCGGGCGTTGACCAACCGGTCCCCGCATAAACTGGCAGCTCTGAGCGCGGATCCGGTTGGCGCGTGGCGCCGCGAGGATCCCGTCACCATCCGGGCTCTGGCCGCCCTCGAACTACGCTCGGCCGGGATCACACTTCCCGCGCGCTAACCACCCACGAGGGCGGGGGTGTCCTTAGGCTCCAAACATCTCAACGACCAAATGCCGTATGCCGGTATGCCGGTTGCTGCGAGTCCATTCGACGGGCTCGACGACCCGCGCGGCGACGAAGCGCGACAGCAATTCCTCGAACAGCACCCGCAATTCCAGCCGGGCCAGATTGGCGCCCAGGCAGTAGTGCACACCCTGGCCAAAGCCTAGATGCGGGTTTGGTTTTCGGGCGATGTCGAACTTGTCAGCACGGCCGAAAACGCAGGAATCGCGATTGGCCGAGCCCTCCCATATCTGTACTTTCTGTCCCGCATCGATCGACTGCCCGCCGAGCGTGACGTCGCGGGTAGCGGTGCGCCGCTTGGATGGCGACGGCGACGCCCACCGAACCATCTCCTCGACCGCAGTCGGGAGCATGTCGAGATCCGCACGCAGCGCTTGGAACTGGTCCGGATGGTCGGCCAGCGCCAGCAGCCCACCCGCGACCGCGTTGCGCGTCGTCTCCGCACCCGCACTGAACAGCAGACTGAAGAACAAATACAGCTCGAGGTCCGACAGGGCCGGCGCGTCGGCATCATCGAGAGTCGCGTTGGCGACCACAGACAACATGTCATCGGTCGGCTCAGCACGCTTCGACGCGATCAACTCCTGCCCGTAGGCGTACATCCGCGACCCGGCCTCTTGAGCATTTTCTGAGACCGACAGCTGCGAAAGAGACGCCTTGCGTGAACCGCCAAAGTCGAACTGCGGTTCGATGGCCTCGAATAGCCAATGCCGTTCGGCTTCCGGCACTCCCAGCAGGATGCAGATCATCTGCATCGGCAGTTCGGCGGCGACGTCAATCACGAAGTCGAACGGTTCGCCCGGCACCACCGCGTCCAGCAGTCGGCGCGTCCGGGCCCGCAGATCGTCCTCCACGAGTCGGATCATCCGCGGCGTCAGCCCGGAACTTACGAGTCGCCGAATCTGCGAATGTCGCGGGTCGTCCATCATGTTGAGCACCTGGCCGGCGATGGCCAGGTCCTGCAGCAGCGTGCCTCCGAACGATCGCTTGCCGCCGGTCACCGATGAATAGGTCACCGGATCACGCAGTACCTCAATGGTTTCGGCATGCGTGGCCACCGACCAGAAGCCCTCTCCGTCGGGGGTGTTGTCAGTTGGCTCGTGCCAATACACCGGCGCCTCTCGCCGATGGACGGCGAACAACTCATGCGGGAAGCCGTTGGCGAAGTTGTCCAGATCGGTGAAGTCGATCCCCGAGAGCGCCCCGGCGAGAGTCACAGGATGGCACCGGGGGTGTATTTGGCCGCGTCCGGGTAGCGGCCTACCAGCGAGTCAACCCTGGCGACCACCTCGTCGACCTGGTCGGGGGCGGCACCGATGAACGCCTTCTTGTCGGCCAGCGCGGCGTCCAGCGCGGCTCGGTCCAGCGGCAGTCGCGGGTCGGCGGCCAACCGGTCCAGCAGGTCTGGCTCGGCGCCGTGTTCCCGCATGGCCAGCGCCGTGGCCACCGCGTGTTCCCGGATCACGTGGTGCGCGGCCTCGCGCCCCATACCCGCGCGCACCGTGGCGATCAACACCTTGGTGGTGGCCAGGAACGGCAAATAGCGGTCCAGCTCGCGGCCGATCACCGCCGGGTAGGCGCCGAACTCGTCAAGCACTGTCAAAAACGTCTCGATCTGCCCGTCGATCGCAAAAAAGCTGTCTGGCAACGCAACCCGGCGAACCACCGAACAGAAGACGTCGCCCTCGTTCCACTGCGCGCCGGCCAGTTCGGCCGCCATCGAGGCATAGCCGCGCAGCACTACTTGCAGCCCGTTGACTCGCTCGCAACTGCGGGTGTTCATCTTGTGCGGCATCGCCGACGAGCCGACCTGTCCCGGCGCGAAACCCTCGGTGACGAGTTCGTGCCCGGCCATCAGCCGGATGGTGTGCGCCATCGACGACGGTCCGGCGCCGAGTTGCACCAGTGCGGAGACCACATCGTGGTCCAGCGAACGGGGATACACCTGCCCGACGCTGGTCAAAACCGTTGTGAAGTCTAGAAATTCAGCGATGAGGCGTTCCAATTGGGCCAGCGCGACGGCGTTGCCACCGAGCAGGTCGAGCATGTCCTGCGCAGTGCCCATCGGGCCCTTGACACCGCGCAGCGGGTAGCGGTCGATCAATTCCCGCAGCCTGGACAACGCGATCAGTGTCTCCTGTGCCGCGGAGGCGAATCGCTTGCCCAGCGTGGTGGCCTGCGCGGCCACGTTGTGGCTGCGTCCGGCCATCACCAGATCGCGATAGGCCGCTGCTCGCTCGGCCAGCCGCGCCACCACCGCTACCCCGTGGGAGAAGACCAATTCCAGCGACCGACGCACCTGCAGCTGCTCTACGTTCTCGGTCAGGTCGCGGCTGGTCATCCCTTTGTGTACCTGCTCGTGACCGGCCAGCGCGTTGAATTCCTCGATGCGGGCCTTGACGTCGTGGCGCAGTACCCGTTCGCGGGCCGCGATCGAGGCCAAGTCCACATCGTCGAGCACCCGCTCGTAGTCCGCGATCGCTCCCTGCGGCACCGGGATGCCCAGTTCCGCCTGCGCGCGCAGCACGGCCAGCCACAGGCGCCGCTCAGCGACGACTTTGGCCTCCGGCGACCAGATCGCGACCATCTCGGCGCTGGCGTACCGGGCGGCCAACACATTCGGAATGCTCACAAACACACAGCTTACGGTCGAGCCGCTCCGCAATACCCTATGCGGATGTACTTCGCGGGCGTCGACCTCGCTTGGGCCGGTCGCAATCCGACCGGCGTCGCAGTGGCCGACGAGGGCGGCCGTCTCGTGTTCGTCGGCGCCGCCCGCGACGACACCGACATCCTGGCCGCGTTGCGGCCCTACACCCAAGGCGATTGTGTGGTCGCTTTCGACGCGCCGCTGGTGGTGACCAACCCGACCGGTCAGCGGCCGGCCGAGACGGCGCTCAACCGTGACTTCCGCAGGTTCGAAGCCGGCGCGTACCCGGCTAACACCGGTAAACCCGAGTTCGCCGACGTTCCCCGCGGCGCACGTTTGGCTCAAGCGCTGGGCCTCGACATGGACCCCGCGTCGCCGGCCACCCGCCGAGCCATCGAGGTGTACCCCCACCCGGCGACGGTGGTGCTGTTCCGGCTACCACGCACCCTGAAATACAAGGCGAAACCCGGCCGTGGCCTCGACCAGCTCAAGTCGGAGTTGCTCCTGCTGATGGACGGTCTGGAGAAGCTGGCGCAGGCCACCGACGGAGGGGTTCCGCTGCGGGTCGACGGTCCCGAGTGGGTCGAGCTGCGCCGGCAGGTGGTGACCGCGCAGCGCAAGCGCGAGCTACGCCGCGCGGAGGATCCGATCGACGCCGTCGTCTGCGCCTACGTGGCCTTGTACGCCGAGCGCAATCCGGCCGGCATCACCATCTACGGCGACTCCTGCACCGGGTACATCGTTACGCCGTCGCTGCCCCCGGATCTTTCCCATCGAGCGTGATCAGGTCAGATGGGCACGGGCCGGTGGTCGATGGGTGCGAGCACGTCGATGAGATCGACCACCGTTCCCAGCGCGGCCGTGTGTGGATCTCGACCTTCGACCAGGGCTGAGACCACCGAACCATCGACCGCGGAGAGCAGCGTGCAGATCAGCTCGATCTGGACGCAGCGGCCCGATCGCTCGATGGCCTCGGCCACCGCTTCGGCGCGCTGCCGCAGGCTGCGACGCATTGATTCGCGCAGGTCCGGCAGACGGGTACACGCGATGTGGCGCTCGTATCGCGATATCAGCTGATCGGAAAGTCCCGGTCCGGACACGTCCCCGACAAGCAGGTCGGCCAGCACCTCAGCGGTGGTCTCGGGGCCCCGACGCCGCCGCGACAGCGCGGTCACCCGCGCTCGTAGCTGCGCCACCTCGATCATCCCGATATGTTCGACCGCGCGCGCGATCAAATCGTCGAGAGACGAGAAGTAATACGTGGTAGACGCCAATGGCAGGCCAGCACGCCGGGCCACTGCCCGGTGTCGCACTGCTTCGAACCCGCCTTCGCCAAGCAGCTCGGCGGCCGCGCTCACCAACGCATACCGCCGACGTTCTCCTTTTGGAGTAACTGCTGCGGTCACATCTAGCCATCGTGCCAGTCAGACTGGTACTGCATTGCCATTTCGGCCAAACGCCCATGGCATGATGGCCCGCATGCCCGACTTGAGCCGCCGCAGGGTGCTCGGTCTTGGCGCCAGCGTGACCGTCGGCGCGGCCGGCGCATATGCGCTCGACATCCTGTTCCAGCCCCGAACTTCACAAGCTACGCCGGTACCGACGGCCGGCACCCAGGTTCCGCTGGCGCCAGCCGCACCGCCCGCGCCGCTCGAGCCGGCTCCATCGACCCCGCCCGCGCCAACCATGGTGACCGGGTCGTTCGTGTCGGCGGCGCGCGGCGGGATATCTACCAACTGGGCGATCGCGCGCCCGCCGGGCCAGACCAAGGCGTTGCGACCGGTGATCGCGCTGCACGGCAAGGGCAGTGACGCGTCCACGGTGATGGCCGGCGGCGTCGAGCAGGGTCTGGCCCAAGCCGTCAACGCCGGGCTACCGCCATTCGCGGTGGTCGCCGTCGATGGCGGTGGCAGCTACTGGCACAAGAGGGCTTCCGGCGAGGACGCCGGGGCCATGGTGCTCAACGAGCTGATCCCGCTGTTGGACACCCAGAGCCTGGACACCTCGCGAGTGGCGTTCATGGGCTGGTCGATGGGTGGCTACGGCGCATTGCTGCTCGGCGGACGGCTGGGACCCGCACGAACCGCGGCGATCTGCGCGGTGAGCCCGGCACTGTGGATGTCTTCCGGGGCTGCCGCACCCGGTGCATTCGACGGGGCCGACGACTTTTCGGCGAACTCGGTGTTCGGAATGCCGGCGCTGGCCTCGATCCCTATCCGGGTGGACTGCGGCGACAGCGATCCGTTCTACGACGCGACCAAGCAGTTCATCGCTCAACTGCCCAACCCGCCCGCGGGCGGTTTCTCGCCCGGCGGGCACAACGGAGAGTTCTGGAGTTCGCAGCTGCCGGCCGAGCTGATCTGGATGGCACCGCTGCTCGCGGCCTAGGATTTTGCCGCGAGCGTAACGCCACGGCCGCAAGCCGCGCCGAATCTCGCACCAGCGTTACGCTCGCGATCATGACCACACCGTTCGATTGGAGCTTTCCCTACGCCTGGCCGCGAAAGCCCATCCTGGCCGCAAACGTGGTGTGCACGTCGCAACCGCTTGCCGCCCAAGCGGGTCTTCGGATGCTCGCCGAGGGCGGCAGCGCCGTCGACGCAGCCATCGCCACTGCCATCACCCTGACACTGGTGGAACCGGTGTCCAACGGCATCGGTTCGGACGCCTTCGCCATCGTCTGGGACGGCCAGCAACTGCACGGACTGAACGCATCGGGCCGTTCGCCTGCGGCGTGGACGCCGGAATACTTCGGCGGCAACGGTGTTCCGGCCCTCGGCTGGAATTCGGTGACCGTTCCGGGAGCGGTGTCGGCCTGGGTCGAACTGCACACCAAGTTTGGAAAACTCCCGTTCGAACGGCTCTTCGGGCCGGCTATCTTCTACGGCCGCAACGGCTTTCTGGTTTCCCCGACGGTCGCCGAGCAATGGGCGGCGCAGGTGCCGCTGTTCGAGTCCCAGCCCGGGTTCGCCGAGGCGTTTATGCCTGCCGGGCGGCCGCCGAAACCCGGTGAGCAGTTTAGGTTTCCCGACCATGCAGCCACGCTCGAAAAGATCGCCGCAACCAACGGCGAGGCCTTCTACCGCGGAGAACTGGCGGCCCAACTCGAGGCGCACGCGACGGCCAACGGAGGCGTCATGCGTGCCAGTGACCTCGGGGCGCACCGCGCCGACTGGGTCGGCACGATCAGCGGAACCTACCGCGGCTACACCATCCACGAGATACCGCCCAACGGCCAGGGCATCGTAGCGCTGATCGCCCTCGGCATCCTGGAGCACTTCGACATGTCCTCGCTACCAACCGATTCCGCCGACAGTGTGCATTTGCAGATCGAAGCGTTGAAACTCGCATTCGCCGACGCCCAGGCATATGTCGCCGACACCGACTACATGCCGGTTTCCCCGGAACAACTGCTGGACAAGGGCTACTTGAAACAGCGCGCGGCACTCATCGATCGGCAGCGGGCAAGTCCGGCGTCGGCGGGCACCCCGAGCGGGGGCACCGTGTATCTGACCGCTGCCGACGCTTCGGGGGTGATGGTGTCGATGATTCAGTCGAACTACATGGGCTTCGGCTCCGGTGTGGTGGTGCCGGGCACCGGTATATCGCTGCAAAACCGTGGTGCGAATTTCTCTGCAGTGCAAGGACACCCGAACCAGGTCGGGCCGAACAAGCGTCCTTACCACACGATCATCCCTGGCTTTGTCAGCAAAGACGGCGCCCCGGTGATGAGCTTCGGGGTGATGGGCGGCCCGATGCAACCGCAGGGCCATGTGCAGGTGATGGTGCGCATCGCCGACCACGGGCAGAACCCGCAGGCGGCCTGCGACGGCCCCCGGTTCCGTTGGGTGCAGGGTATGGAGGTGAGCTGCGAGGATGGCTTCCCGCAGTCGACGCTTGATGAACTCCGGCTGCGCGGGCACGACATCCTCGCCATAGACGACTACAACAGTTTCGGTAGCTGCCAAGCGATTTGGCGTCTCGATGGCGGCTACTTTGCGGCCAGCGACCCACGCCGCGACGGTCAAGCCGCAGCTTTCTAAACGCTGATCTTCCCCTCAGCCGCCTGCAGCCCGATATCGCCACGGAAATGACTGCCGGGCAATCGAATTGAGCTCAGAGTCGCATAGGCGTGCTCGCGCGCCGCCGACAGGTCCGCACCGGTGCCCACCACCGACAGCACCCGTCCGCCGGATGACACGATCATGCCGTCAGCGCGCCGCGCCGTTCCGGCGTGCAGCACCCCCTCGGCTTCAGAGCCGACGATGACGTCTCCGACCCGGGGGCGTCCGGGATAGTTTTCGGCTGCCAGCACCACCGTCACGGCAGCACCGTCGCGCCAGCGCAACGCGCCGAAGTCCGCGAGCGCACCAGTCCCAGCCGCATGGAGTAGTTGCCCAAGCGGTGAATCCAGTAGGGCCAACACCGCTTGGGCCTCCGGATCGCCGAAGCGGCAGTTGAATTCGACTACCGCTGGTCCGTTCACGGTGATCGCAAGACCGACATAGAGTAATCCGCTGAACGCGCTTCCGCGCCGAACCATTTCGGCCGCAACAGGTTCGACGATCTCCGTGAGCACCTTCCGGTAAACGTCGTCGGGCAGCCACGGCAGCGGCGCGTAGGCGCCCATGCCGCCGGTATTAGGTCCGGTGTCGCCCTCGCCGACCCGCTTGAAGTCCTGGGCCGGCAGCAGTGGCACCACCGTTGCACCGTCGACGACGCAGAACAGCGACACCTCGGGGCCATCCAGGTAGGTCTCCAGCAGCACCGGGTGCCCGTCATCGAGCAGTGCGGCGGCATGGGCGCGTGCGACGTCGCGATCCGGCGTCACCACCACGCCTTTGCCGGCTGCCAGATGGTCGTCTTTGACCACCCAGGCGGGATCGCCGGCGGGCGGCCCGAATCGGTCCAGCGCGGCGTCCAAATTCGCTGGACTGTCAACGATTTCACTGCTGGCGGTAGGCACGCCAGCCGCCGCCATGACCTCTTTGGCGAATGCCTTGGAACCCTCGATGCGAGCCGCGTCCTTACTTGGCCCGAAGCAGGCGATGCCGGCCGCGCGTACGGCGTCGGCCACCCCAAGCACCAGCGGGACCTCGGGACCGATGACCACCAGGTCGGCCTGGACCACGCGAGCCAGGGCGACGACGTCCTCGCTGGAGGTGATGTCAACGTCGTATTGCTCAGCCAACCGGGCGGTGCCAGCGTTGCCGGGGGCGATCGCTAATCCCGTGACCTGCGGGTCTCTATCGAGCGCCAGCAACAAGGCATGTTCACGAGCACCGGAACCGATCACCAGAACGCGCACGACACGTCACTTTAGCTGGCCCGTCGAGCAGAAATAGGGCGGCCGACGTCTCCGGCCTGACTAACGGTCGTCGAGAGTATTCCCCGAGTGCATCTTGACGGCGGCGTTGACGTTGGCCTTCTTGTCTTCTCCCGAGCCCTTCGCCGCAGCCTTCTTGCGCTTTGTCACGACGGTATCGACCGCGCCATTGAGCGCCGAACCCAGCGGGAACCCGAGATAGTGGGTAAGGAAGACGGCCATCTCCTTCAGCTCGGTCTCAGTGAGCTCCCCGTTAAGCAGCGCGGCGTTGATTTGGATCTCGGCCAGGTCGCGATTTCCGACTGCGGTCACCGCCGTCAGCGTCATGATGCGCTTGTCGCGCATCGACAACCCCGGTCGGGACCAAATGGTGCCAAACAGGTGATCGACGGTCAGGTCGAAGTACGCGTCGCCCTCGATGTTGGGCATCTCCCAGCCGTAGACCTCGTTCATCTTCTCGAGGCCCTTGCGGCGTAGTTCGTCCATCTACGTCTCTTTCTCTGTGTGCGGTAGCCCAAGACCGGCGGCGAGCCGCTCATACGCCAGCTGGGCGAGTGGCAGATCAACCGACACCGCCTCACCCAACGCCAGCGCCAGACTCAGATCCTTCTCCCCCAGACCTCGGGTGTGCAGGAAGGGCTGGTAGAGGAAGTTGTCCGGCTCAAGGTCATTCATGTCTTCGCGCAACATGATGGCCCCCGGCCCGCCCGTGAGCGCATCGGTGTGGCGCACCACCCTGCCCAGCGCCTGCAGATCCAGCCCAGCCGCCTCAGCCAGTTTCATGGCTTCGCACGCCGCTGCGTAAGAGGTGAATGTCAACATGTTGCGGGCCAGCTTCATTCGTGTCCCAGCGCCCGGCTCACCGGCATGGATGACCATTGACGCCCACTGCTTGAATGCGGGCTTGATCCGTTCGTACACCTCGCGCTCGGCGCCTACCATCGTGGCGAGTTCACCCTTCTCGGCGGCGCCGGCGCCGCCGCTGACCGGGGCGTCGACGATGTGAATGCCCTGCTCTTTGAGGCCTTCAGCCAGTTCACCGGCAGTGGTTTCGCCGATGGTCGAGTGGATGGCGATGATTGTGCCGGGCTTTGCGTTGGCCGCCAGCTCGCCGACCACCTCGCGCACCTGCGCATCGTTGAGGACGGTGACGCTGATGATGTCAGCGGCGGCAACGTCGGCCACGCTGTCGGCCAGCGTCGCGCCGACTTCGACCAGCGGCGTCATTGCTTCGGTTCGCACATCAAAGACCGTCAGCCCGCCCGGCCAGTCGACCAGTCGCTTGGCCATCGGCGCCCCCATATTGCCCAGTCCGATGTACCCCAACTTCAAATCATCTGTCATTTGCGCCACTCTCCCCCGCAAGCGGGAGGTACCCCCACCTCATCGCTTCGCTCTGCATCGTCGCCGGCGCGTGTCATGACCGGAAGATCTGTCCGCCGTCGACGTTGAAGATCTGGCCGGTGATCCAAGAAGCCTCGTCGGACAATAGGAACAGGCACATCCCGACCAGATCTTCGGGAGTTCCCATCCGGGACAGCGGAAGACCCTTGACGATGTCGTCAAGGGTCTCCTTGGGGGTGGTGGTCCGGCTGGCCTCGGTGTCGATGGGGCCTGGTGCGATTGCGTTGATCCGGATGTTCTGGCCACCCAGTTCGCGCGAGAGCTGTTGGGTCAGGCCGTTGATACCGACCTTGGCCAGGCCGTAGTAGTTCGAGTACAGCCACGCGGCGGCGGATGACTGGTTGACGATTGCGCCTCCGCCGCGCTTGGTCATCTTCTTGTACACCGCGCGGGTGCACCACAGTGCGCCATCGAGATTGACGCTCATGAACTTCTTGTAGTACTCGGGGTCGATGGTGAGCAGGAAATCGAGCTTCATGCCCCCGAAGATCGCCGCGTTGTTGACGAGGTAGTCGATGCCGCCAAATTCGGCCAGTGTGCGGTCGGCCATCGCGTTGGCCGACTCCGGGTCGGAAACGTCGACCGGAACGCTGATGGCCGTGCCGCCGTCGGAGACGATCTGCTTGGCAACTCCTTCGGCCGCGTCGGCATTGATATCTGCCACGACAACCGCCGCGCCGTCACGGGCCAGCGCCTCGGCGTATGCCTGACCGATGCCGCCACCGGACCCGGTGACGACGGCGACTTTGTTTTCGAATCGCATGTCTCCCTTTCCGCCAAAAGTGCCGCTATGGCGCGCTGTTCGCGCCGAGACGAGTCACAGATGCGAGGTGCTCTCAACTGACCGCTGTGGCAACAACTTTGGTCTCGAGGTACTCCTCGAAGCCCGCCAGGCCCATCTCCCGGCCGATGCCGGATTGCTTGTAACCGCCGAACGGCGCGTCGGCGGAGTACCAGACGCCACCGTTGACGTTGACGGTGCCGACCCGTAGCCGCGCGGCCACCCCGGCGGCACGATCCGGATCGCCACCGAATACGGTGCCCGACAGACCATAGGGCGAATCATTGGCGATGCGCACGGCATCGTCGTCGCCGTCGTGAGCGATCACCGTGAGTACCGGCCCGAAGACTTCCTCACGAGCGACGCGCGCGTCATTGGTCAACCCGGCGATCACGGTCGGCTCGATGAAGAAGCCCGTCGCCCTGTCCGCCGGTCGGCCGCCGCCGCAGGCGAACGTGCCGCCCTCGGCGATAGCCGAATCGAGATAGCCCTGCACCCGGTCGCGTTGACGCGCCGAGATCACCGGCCCGCAGACGGTGCCGCCCTCGGTGGGGTCACCGGGCTTGATCGACGACATAGTGCCCGCCGCAATGGTAACGGCCTCGTCATAGCGGGCCCGCGGTACCACCAGCCGGGTCGTGATCGCGCACCCTTGCCCGGCGTGCATGGACGCGGTGAAGGCGGAAACCGAGCACGCCCCAGCAAGGTCGGCATCATCGAGCACGATGAACGCCGACTTGCCACCCAGCTCGAGAAATACCTTCTTGATAGTGGCTGCGGCGTCGGCCATCACATTGCGGCCGGTGGCCGTGGAGCCGGTGAACGAAACCATGTCCACCCGAGGGTCTTTAGCCAACAGCGCCCCCACGCTGTGGTCGCTGGACGTGACGATGTTGACGACGCCGGGCGGAAAGTCGGTGTGCCCGGCGATGATTTCCCCGAGCACCGCTGCACACCAAGGGGTGTCCGGAGCCGGCTTCAAGATGACTGTGTTACCCGCGGCCAGGGCGGGACCCAGCTTGGCGAGATTGATCTGGTGCGGGAAATTCCACGGGGTGATCGCACCGACCACTCCGACAGCCTCCCGCGCGATCGTGCGCCGGGTCGGGATCCCCATCGGGGCAGCCTCCCCCAAATCCTGCTTCCACGAATAAGACTCGGCGCTGTCAGCCGAGAATCCGAGGTCACCGACCGGCCCCTCCAGCTGTGCGCCGGCGGTGAGCATCCGCGGCGCGCCGACCTCCGAAATGGTCAGCTCCCGCAATTCTTCAATGTGCTCGCGCATCGCATCACGCAGCTGGCGCACGCACCGCACCCGCAATTCCGTGTTACGGGACCAGTCGGTGTCATCGAAGGCGCGCCTTGCGGCATCGACGGCGCGGCCCATGTCCTCGGCGTCGGCGTCGGCGGCGACTCCCAGCACTTCCTCGGTTGCCGGGTTGATCGTCGGGAAGGTACCGGCATTGCCGCTCGACAGCTTGCCGTCGATGAACAGTTCACCCACGCCGTCGGCCAATAACGCCATATCTCCCGCTCCCGCCTATTCATGGCAAATCCCAGGGCCAAAATCGATGGCAAAAATGAGTGGACACTTGTCCGATTTTGTCTTACCGAACCATAACCGCCAGGCTGTCGCAGATGCAAGGGCCGATCTCGACCGCGGCCCGTAAGTGCTGCTAACTACCTTATTGAGCGGCATTTTCGCTGGCCGGACTTGCCTCCCTTCGCCCACATCCGATAGCTTGGACATGTGTCCAGCGATGCGCTAGTTACGGTCACATCCCACGCCGGGCGCCAGACCGGGGAAACTCCGCGGAACCGCCGCCAGGAGGAGACCTTCCGCAAGGTGCTCGCCGCCGGCATCGAAACCCTGCGCGAGAAGTCGTACGCCGACCTCACGGTGCGCGCGGTGGCAGCCCGCGCCAAGGTCGCCCCGGCCACCGCCTACACCTACTTCTCTTCGAAGAACCACTTGATCGCCGAGGTCTACCTGGACCTGGTCCGGGAGGTCCCCTATTTCACCGACGTCAACGACCCCATGCCGACCCGGGTGGATAGGGTGTTGCGCCACCTGGCTTTGGTGGTCGCCGATGAACCCGAGGTCGGCGCCGCATGCACAACGGCATTGCTCGGCGGCGGCGCCGATCCTGCGGTGAGCGCCGCGCGCGACCGGATCGGAGCGGAGATCCACCGTCGCATCGCAACTGCGATCGGGCCCGGCGCCAACCCCAACACCGTGTCCGCCCTCGAGATGGCCTTCTTCGGCGCACTGGTGCAGGCGGGTAGCGGCGAATTCACCTATCGCGGGATCGCCGACCGGCTGGCTTATGTAGTGGGTCTCATCCTGACCGGCGCCGGCGAGACAAGCCCCAAGGCAGGCACCGAATGACCGCACACGTTGGAGACCACGAGCTGGTCCTCGATCCTTACGACTACGACTTCCACGAAGATCCGTACCCGTACTACCGACGGCTGCGCGACGAGGCCCCGTTGTATCGCAACGAGGAGCTGAAGTTCTGGGCGTTGTCGCGGCATCACGACGTGCTGCAGGGGTTCCGCAACAGCACAACGCTGTCCAATCGCGATGGCGTCTCGTTGGACCCGGTGTCGCGCGGACCGCACGCGTCGAAGACGATGTCGTTCCTGGCCATGGACGATCCCGCCCATCTGCGGCTGCGCACGCTGGTGTCGAAAGGCTTCACCCCGCGCCGGATCCGGGAACTAGAGCCGCGGGTCACCGAGCTCGCCGTCCAGCACCTGGACACCATGCTAGAGAGGGCAGCCTCGGGTCCAGCTGGCTCGGTAACCGTCGACTACGTCGCGGAGTTCGCCGGCAAGCTGCCGATGGACGTAATCTCCGAGCTGATGGGCGTGCCGCTGGCCGACCGCGACCGGATCCGCGCCATGGCCGACGGCGTCATGCACCGCGAGGACGGCGTCAACGACGTGCCCGCTTCGGCGATCGAAGCGTCGATCAACCTCATCGTCTACTACCAGCAGATGATCGCCGAGCGCTGCAAGAAGCCGTCCGATGATCTGACCTCGGCGCTGCTGGAAGCCGAGATCGACGGCGACCGGCTAACCGACGAGGAAATCCTCGGGTTCATGTTTCTGATGGTCATTGCCGGCAACGAGACCACCACCAAACTCCTTGCCAATGCCGCCTTTTGGGGGCATAAGAACCCCGACCAACTCGCCCCGGTCTACGCCGATCTGTCACGGGTGCCGCTCTGGGTCGAAGAGACCCTGCGCTACGACACGTCCAGCCAGATCCTGGCCCGCAGCCTGTCCGGAAACCTCACCCTCTATGACACCACGATCCCTGAGGGAGACGTCCTGCTGCTGCTCCCGGGTTCGGCCCATCGTGACGAGCGCGTGTTCGATAACCCCGACGATTACCTCATCGGCCGCGAAATCGGTTCCAAATTGATGAGTTTCGGCAGCGGCGCGCACTTCTGTCTGGGCGCGCACCTGGCCCGGATGGAAGCTCGGGTAGCGCTCACCGAACTGTTCAAGCGAATCCGCGACTATCAGGTCGACGAGGACAATGCCGTCCGGGTTCATTCCAGTAATGTGCGCGGATTCGCCCATCTTCCGATCACTTTGAAGGCCACGTAAATGCCCCGCTTCGAACCACATCCCACCCGCAGGCCAGCGATCGTTGCCGGCGCATCGTCGGGCATTGGAGCAGCTACCGCCGTAGAACTTGCCGCGCACGGCTTTCCGGTGGCGCTGGGTGCCCGGCGCGTCGAGAAGTGCCAGGAGATCGTTGAGGCGATCCGCGCCAGCGGGGGTGAGGCGATCGCGCTGCCGCTGGACGTCACCGATTCTGACTCGGTCAAAGGATTCGTGCATCAGGCTACCGAGCAGCTGGGCGACATCGAGGTTCTTGTCACCGGCGCAGGCGATACCTACTTCGGGCGGCTGCACGAAATCGACACCGAGGCTTTCGAATCGCAGATCCAGATCCATCTGATCGGGGCCAACCGGTTGGCCACCGCGGTGCTTCCCGTCATGGTCGGGCGCCAGCGCGGCGATCTCATCTTCGTGGGTTCTGATGTCGCGCTGCGCCAGCGCCCGCACATGGGCGCCTACGGTGCCGCCAAGGCAGCGCTGGTGGCGATGGTCACCAACCTGCAGATGGAGCTCGAGGGCACCGGCGTGCGAGCCTCGATCGTGCACCCCGGCCCCACCAAGACCGCGATGGGCTGGAGTCTGCCCGCCGAGGCCATCGGTCCGGCGCTAGAGGACTGGGCCAAATGGGGTCAGGCACGCCACGACTACTTCCTACGGGCAGCCGATCTGGCCCGGGCGATCACGTTCGTCGCGGAGACGCCCAGAGGCGGCTTCGTGGCCAACATGGAGCTTCAGCCTGAGGCGCCGTTGACCACGACCAAAGAACGCCAGCAACTCAAACTGGATGAGGAAGCGTTGAATTCATGACTTCGCGAAACGACGATGCGGCACGAGGTACGAGCGCCGATGAGGAGTGAGCAAATGACAACAGCCATAGTGCCGCGGGTTTCCGGCGGTGAAGAAGAGCACGGTCATCTCGAGGAATTCCGGACCGATCCCATCGGCCTGATGCGACGCATCCGCGAGGAGTGCGGAGACGTGGGCTGTTTCCAGTTGGCCGACAAGCACGTCATCTTCCTGTCCGGTGCCGAAGCCAACGAGTTCTTCTTCCGTTCCGCCGATGAGGATCTCGACCAAGCCGAGGCCTACCCGTTCATGACCCCGATCTTCGGCAAGGGTGTGGTGTTCGACGCCAGCCCGGAGCGGCGCAAGGAGATGCTGCACAACTCGGCGCTGCGTGGCGAGCAGATGAAGGGCCATGCGGCCACCATCGAGGGCGAAGTAAAGAAGATGGTCGCCAACTGGGGCGACGAAGGCGAGATCGACCTGCTCGACTTCTTCTCCGAGTTGACCATCTACACCTCGACGGCCTGCCTGATCGGGCTGAAGTTCCGCGACCAGCTCGACTCCCGGTTCGCGCATTACTACCACGAGTTGGAGCGCGGCACCGACCCGCTGTGCTACGTCGACCCGTACCTGCCGATCGAGAGCTTCCAGCGCCGCGACCAAGCCCGCAAAGACCTGGTGGCGTTGGTGCAGGAGATCATGAACGGGCGTATCGCCGACGCACCCAAAGACAAGAGCGACCGCGACATGCTCGACGTGCTGGTGTCGATCAAGGACGACGAGGGCAGCCCCCGGTTCTCCGCCGACGAAGTCACCGGGATGTTCATCTCGTTGATGTTCGCGGGACACCACACCAGTTCGGGCACGTCGGCCTGGACATTGATCGAGCTGATCCGCTATCCCGAGGTCTACGCCGAGGTGCTTGCCGAGCTCGAAGAGCTTTACGGCGACGGCCAGGAGGTGAGTTTTCATGCGCTGCGTCAGATCCCGAAGTTGGACAACGTGGTCAAGGAGACGCTGCGCCTGCACCCGCCGTTGATCATCCTGATGCGGGTCGCCAAGGGTGAGTTCGACGTAGCGGGCTTCCCGATCCATGATGGTGACTACGTCGCGGCCTCCCCGGCGATCTCGAACCGGATTCCCGAGGACTTTCCCGACCCCGACGCCTTCAACCCGGACCGCTACGACAAGCCCGAGCAGGCTGACATCGCCAACCGGTGGACTTGGATTCCGTTCGGCGCCGGCCGGCACCGTTGCGTCGGGGCGGCTTTCGCGACCATGCAGATCAAAGCTATTTTCTCAGTTCTGTTGCGCGAGTATGAGTTCAAGATGGCCCAGCCTGCCGACAGCTATCACAACGACCACTCCAAGATGGTCGTGCAGCTCGCCAGGCCGGCCAAGGTGCACTACCGCAGGCGTAGTGCGTAAGGAGTAATGCTCATGGGCGCGGACGCTTTCACGGGGTTCAGAATCGAGGCGGATCTGGATTTGTGTCAGGGCCATGCCATGTGCGAACTGGAAGCGCCGGACTTCTTCCACGTGCCCAAACGGGGCAAGGTCGAGATCATCGACCCCGAACCGTCAGAAGACGCCCGCGACCAGGTCGAGCAGGCGGTCCAAATGTGCCCTACCCAAGCACTATTCATCAAAGAAAACAAGGGAGACTGACTTACTATGTCGCAGTCATCACAGACGTCACACGCACGGGAGCAACTGGAGTCCTGGGTCGAACGCTGGCTGGAGGCCAATCGGACGGCCGAGCGCGTGGGCGACTGGAAGCCGCTCGCCGACTTTTACGCCGACGACGCCACGTACGGCTGGAACATCGGTCCCAAGGAAGATGTGATGTGCGTCGGCATCGACGAGATTCGCGATATCGCCCTCGGCCTGGAGATGGAGGGCCTCGAGAACTGGCAGTACCCGTACCAGAAAGTCATCATCGACGACAAGCAGGGCGAGATCGTCGGCTTCTGGAAGCAGATCGTCGCCGACTCGGACGACACGCAATCCGAGATCTACGGCATCGGCGGCAGCTGGTTCCGTCTCAATGCCGACGCCAAGATCGAATGGCAACGAGACTTCTTCGACTTCGGCCACGTTCAGGCGCTGTATCTGGATCTGATGAAGGCCGGCAAGCTGTCCAAAGGCATGCAGAAGCGGATCGAGCGCAGCCTCGCCGGCGAGAAGCTGCCCGGTTACTACCCGCTCGGAAAGGCACCCGTTCCGATCTGGTGATCGCTCACCAACCAGGCAAACCAACCAAGCACTTGTTTTGTACCACGATCTCGCTATGCTGGCCGACAGGAGTGCCTGTGGCACTCGTCACTATCGCTGCCAGGCATGATGGGGTCAGGCAGTTCTGATCATTCAAAGGCGAAATGGGGTCAGGTCCATCGTGAAGACAAAAGGCGCACTGATCTGGGAGTTCAACCAGCCGTGGTCCATCGAGGAAATCGAGATCGGCGACCCCCACAAGGATGAAGTCAAGATCCAGATGGAAGCGGCGGGCATGTGCCACTCCGACCACCACCTGGTCACCGGCGGCATCCCGATGGCCGGCTTCCCAGTGCTCGGCGGACACGAGGGCGCGGGCATCGTCACCGAAGTTGGGCCAGGCGTGGAAGACATCGCCCCGGGCGACCACGTGGTGCTGTCGTTCATCCCGTCCTGCGGGAGTTGTCCGACATGTCAGTCGGGCCTGCGCAACCTATGCGACCTCGGGGCCGGGCTGCTCGGCGGCGCGGCAGTATCCGACGGCACGTTCCGCATCCAGGCCCGCGGTCAAAACGTCTTCCCCATGACGCTACTGGGGACGTTCTCGCCATACATGGTCGTGCACCGCAGCTCGGTGGTGAAGATCGATCCATCGGTGCCGTTCGAGGTCGCCGCCCTGGTGGGCTGCGGCGTGACCACCGGCTACGGTTCCGCGGTCCGCACCGCCGACATCCGGCCGGGTAACGACGTCGCCATCGTCGGCGTCGGCGGGGTCGGCATGGCAGCACTGCAGGGTGCCGCGAACGCCGGCGCCCGCTACATCTTCGCGATCGACCCAGTGGAGTGGAAGCGCGATCAGGCCCTGAAGTTCGGCGCCACCCACGTCTACCCCGACATCAACGCCGCGATGGCGGGCATGGCCGAGGTCACCTACGGGCTGATGGCCCACAAAGTGGTCATCACCGTCGGTGAGCTGCACGGCGCCGACATCGATAACTATCTGAACATCACCGCCAAGGGTGGGACCTGCGTGCTGACCGCGATCGGCAGCCTGCTGGACACCAATGTGACCCTGAACCTGGCGATGTTGACCCTGATGCAGAAGAACCTGCAGGGCACCATCTTCGGTGGCGGCAACCCGCAGTACGACATCCCACAGCTGCTGTCGATGTACAAGGCCGGCAAGCTCAACCTGGATGACATGATCACCCGCCAGTACCGGCTTGAACAGATCAACGACGGCTACCAAGACATGCTGGACGGCAGGAACATTCGCGGCGTCATCCGGTACACGGACGCCGATCGGTAAGAGGCACGCGGTCCTGGGTGACCAGCTTCCCGCATCTGTTGCACAGGAGAGATCGTCATGACCCAAACCGCCCTATCCCCGGCACTGACCGCGTCGCAATCATCGTGGCGGTGCGCGCAAGCCCGCGACCGGGACGGCTGGCTGGCGCTGATGACCGACGATGTCGTCATCGAGGACCCGATCGGCAAATCTGTCACTAACCCCGACGGCACCGGTGTCCGCGGCAAGGAGGCCGTCGGCGCTTTCTTTGATAACAACATCGCGCCCAATCAACTGACCATCACCTGCGAGGAGACCTTCCCGTCCAGTTCGCCGGATGAGATCGCTCATATCCTGGTGCTGCACAGCAAGTTTGAGGGTGGATTCACCAGCACGGTGCGAGGTGTGTTCACCTATCACGTCAACGACGCAGGGCTCATCACCAACATGCGCGGGTACTGGAACCTCGACGTCATGAAATTCGGCAAGGAGGAATGAGCCGGGCTGGGGAGGCACCCCCGGACGCAATCTCGACGCACATATGCTTGGCCCATGGCGTCGATCTTCACCAAGATCATCAACCGTGAACTGCCCGGCCGCTTCGTCTACGAGGACGACGACGTCGTCGCGTTCCTGACGATCGAGCCGATGACACAAGGCCACACGCTGGTGGTCCCCCGCTCCGAGATCGACCAGTGGCAGAACGCCGACAACGCGGCGTTCGCCCGGGTCATGGCGGTGAGCCAGCTGATCGGCAAGGCCGTCTGCAAGGCGTTCAGAACCGAGCGTGCCGGAATGATCATCGCCGGCCTGGAAGTGCCCCATCTACACGTCCACGTATTCCCCACCCGCAGCCTGAGCGATTTCGGCTTCGCCAACGTCGACCGCAACCCATCACCGGAATCACTCGACAAGGCGCAGGCCAAAATCAAGGCGGCCCTGGCTCAACTGGCGTGAGCCGGCTCCTGCGCGGTCACTTCGCTGACTCGCGGCAGCGTGACACGGAAGCAGCACCCCTCCCCGGGCGCGGTCGTCACGGTGACAACGCCGCCGTGCGCGTGCACCAACGAGTTGACGATGGATAACCCCAGTCCAGTACCGCCGCTGGCCCGTGCCCGCGACGAGTCGGTGCGGTAGAACCGCTCGAACACCCGCGACGCGTCCTCCTGGCTCATGCCGGGACCCCTGTCCGCCACTTCGAGCACCGCATCGTCACCAGCGGTGCCCACCCGAATCACGACATCGGCGCTGGACGGCGTGTGCTGTAAGGCATTCACAACGAGATTGCTCAGTACCTGCCGAAGCCGCGGTTCATCACCGAGCACCTCTGGAGTGCCGGGACCATCAAGGACTTCCATGGTGATCGTGCGCTTGGGGTCGATCGCCTGCGCGTCGTGCACAGCATCGCTGACCAGTGCCAACAAGTCCACTCGGAGATATTCGAGCGGCCGTTGCACGTCCAGCCGGGCCAGCAGCAGCAAATCGTCCACCAGCAAACCCATCCGGCTGGCTTCGCTTTCGATCCGCGATAGCAGCATGGCCACATCGCGGGCCGCACCCTGGCGATACAGTTCCGCGAAGCCGCGAATGGTGGTCAGCGGGGTCCGCAGTTCGTGGCTGGCGTCTGTGATGAACCGACGCATCCGGTCCTCTGAACCGCGGGCCTTCTCGGCCGATGACTCCGAGGATGCCACCGCTTGCTGAATTTGAGTAAGCATTCCGTTGAGCGCCAGCGAAAGTCGCCCCACCTCGGTTCGCGGATCGCGTTCCGGAACCCGGCGATCCAATTGGCCGGCAGCAATCGCCGCGGCGGTTTGTTCGACTTCGGTCAGCGGTCGCAGGCTACGGTGCACCACCGCGAACCCGGCGATCCCGACCACAATCAGCACCGCCACCCCAATACCGAACTGCAACCAGACCAGCGACCGGACCGTGTGCTGGACGTCGGACAGGTCGATCGCGACAGTGATCAGGCCATGCGGCCCGCGCACCGACACCGCTCGCCATTGAATATCAGAGCCGTTGACCGATGCCAGGGTCGTCGGATTGGGGCCCACGTTGTTGTCGGGCGGTAATGCCGGTTCGGCGTTGCGGTCGTTGATGGCGGTAAACGGGGTACCGTCGGTGCCGATGCCCCGCACGTAGAACTTCGACGGCGGCCGCCCGGGGTCCGGGCCTTCGTAGGGAGGCGCTGACTGCCGCCGCGGGGCCTGTGCCCAGCTGCGGGATGCCTCGGTCAGCGTCTGGTCGATCCGGCTGACCAGGCTGTGACGCAGGATCGACGTGACCATTATCCCGGAGGCCGCCAGACCGCAAGCCACCAGAACCAGGGTCGCGGCGACCAGACCCACCCGCAGTGGCAATCCTCGTCGAGGCTGATTGGCCATACCTATATTCTTCGCTTGCTATCCCGCCGAGTAAACCGGCGCAGGCTCAGCGCGGCTCCCGCAGCACATAGCCCACTCCGCGCAGAGTGTGCAGCAGCCTCTTGTCGCCGGTGTCGATCTTGCGGCGCAGATAGGACACGTAGGACTCGACAACATTGACGTCACCTCCGAAGTCGTAGCGCCAGACGTGATCCAGAATCTTCGGTTTGCTCAGCACCGTGCCCGCGTTGATCACAAAGTAGCGCAGCAGCGTGAACTCTGTCGGTGACAACGAGACCGGTTCGCCGGCCTTCCACACCTCGTGGGTTTCTTCGTCGAGTTCGATGTCGGCGAACGTCAGGCGGGCGCTGTGAGGTTCAGCACCGCCGCCCTTGCCGGCGCGTCGCAGGATGACCCGTAGCCGGGCGACAACCTCCTCCAGGCTGAACGGCTTTGTCACATAATCGTCGCCGCCCAGGGTCAAGCCCGCGATCTTGTCCTGCAGGGAGTCGCGGGCCGTCAGGAACAATGCGGGGGCATCGATGCCGTCGGCACGTAGCCGGCGCAGCACCCCGAAGCCGTCCATGCCGGGCATCATCACGTCAAGGATCACAGCGTCCGGACGCGCTTCTCGGGCGCGGTCCAACGCTTGTGCCCCGTTGGTCGCGGTTGCGACCTCAAATCCCTGGAATTTGAGACTCACTGAAAGCAGTTCGACGATGTTGGCCTCGTCGTCGACAACGAGGACCCGGGCCTCGGGTGTCGTTTCGCTGGTGATCGCCGTTGTCATGGGGTCACTTCCGTTCCGCTTGCTTGAAACGTTCCTTCGCAGTCATTGTGTAGTCCCTGAGAGCTGGTTGCCAAATCTCTGCTAGTAGTCTGCCAGGAATCATCGCATCAGCTCGGACCCATACGGGTTCGGTGGGTGCGAGTCGCGAATAGACTCGGACAATGGACCTGGCCAAAGGCATGGTGGCCGTTGCGACCGCTCCCGCGCGAGTCGGACTTGCCGCCGCAGAAGCGAGCTTGAACCTGGCGGGCGTGGCGGTTGGTGTGGCGAAACGATCGCTGGGCGATGCGGGCGGCGCAGGTGGGTCGACCGCGATGGCCAACATGCTCGGGATCGATGACGCCCTCGCGCGCGCTAACCGCCTGGCCAGGCTGTTGGACGACGATGCGCCGCTGGGACGTGCGATCGCGCCCGACGGGCCGATGGACCGAATGCTGCGTCCTGGTGGCGTGGTTGATCTGCTGACCGCGCCCGGTGGTTTACTCGACCGCCTGACCGCCGAAGGCGGTGGGCTGCAGCGTGCGCTGCAGCCGGGTGGGCTGGCCGATCAGCTTCTGGCCGAGGATGGGTTGATCGAACGGGTGCTGTCCGAGGATGGGTTGGCCGACCGATTGCTCTCCGAAGGCGGGCTGATCGACAAATTGACGTCGAAGGACGGACCACTCGAACAGCTCGCCGACGTCGCCAACACCCTCAGCCGGCTGGCGCCCGGCATGGAGGCGTTGCAGCCTGCCATCGCCACGTTGCAAGACGCCGTCATGGCGCTCACTATGGTGGTCAACCCGCTGAGCAGTATTGCCGAGCGCATCCCGTTGCCAGGCCGCCGTTCCCCACGCCGCGCTCCGGCGCGGCCGATGCGCTCGCAACGCGTGATCGAAAGCGACGACTGAGCCGTTAGGCTGGCACCCGATTTACCCGGCCTCCTTAGCTCAGTGGTAGAGCACTCGCCTTGTAAGCGAGCGGTCGTCAGTTCAATCCTGACAGGAGGCTCCAGCTGAAACGTCCGTCTGCCTGCGGAAACGCTACCCCGACTAGCCGCAAGAGCACCCCGCGCCGCGGCCCACCAAACTGGCAGGAACTTCCAAGGTCCCGCGACGGAGGAAGACGACTATCGTCTGTCACCGTGAGCGCCAAGCACGATGAAGACGTGCTGACGGTTCCCAGCACCGAAGACGCAAGCGAATCAACGACGTTTGGCGGGCTCTCGCGGACGTCCCTAGCACCACCGTCATCAGCCCCCAGAACCGCATGGACATATGGGTGGTCGAGCGCCGAATGAAGGCGGAACGGCTGGCTACTCACGTTGGCTTAGGGCGACTGTTGTGGAGTATCGGGTGAGCTTGAGTGTGGGCAGGTACGTCGCCATCATTCGCGCCGGCTACCCGCATGGCGTCCCCGAGACCGACTACAGCACGCTGCTGGCAATCGTGCGGCGTCGGTTATCCGACGACGAGATAGCGGCACTGGCCAGAGACCTGGTGGCTCGTGGTGAGTTAACGGTGAACATCGACGTCGCCGATATCGGCGCGGCCATCACGCGGATCAGTGACGAACCTCCATCGGCGGGCGACCTTGAACGTGTCCAGCGTCGCCTTAGAGGTGATTGGCTGGCCCGTTGACCTTGACCATTAGCGTCGGACCAGCGCGGCCACTCGCTTTCCAACTCACCCTCGTCGGCGTTGCTCCTCGGCTTTCCAGCGGTTGTGAGCTTCGCAGTCAGCGCGCCAGCAGGTGGGGGCGCGTCCGCTTTCCTCGTCAACGATTCGAGGCGTCCCATAATTGCTTAGTAAGGTCCTGGAACATCACCAGCGCGACCGGATCATCGCGGCGCAGCAAGGCCGACTTGCTCATCTTGGTCCGCACGATCCAGCCGGCCCGGTGAGCCAACTCGACGACCATCTCCGCATGTGCGCAGACGACCCAGACGGCCGA
>Ga0209530_1000295_pt1 | contig 40435 bp, 35 predicted proteins | sample BlaSpr_A8_Ref_O1_FD_187987 | JGI IMG/M metagenome (GOLD analysis project Ga0209530, IMG submission 187987) | Forest soil microbial communities from Thunder Bay, Ontario, Canada - Black Spruce, Ontario site 2_A8_Ref_O1 (SPAdes) (version 2) | ecosystem: Environmental > Terrestrial > Soil > Boreal...
CCCGCCAAGCACCTGCGCGCGCCGCCACAGTGCGGCGATATCCCGACCACCGAGCCGCCACCGCGGACCGGCGAGGACCCGCATCGCCGCCGCGCCGGCCGTCGGGTCGGCAACCAGCCGCAGCATGCCCACCACGTCGGCGACCTCGGGGACGGACAACAGGCCGGCCAGCCCGACGACCTCAACCGGGAGTCCGCGAGCACGCAACGCATCGGCGATGGGTGCGGCGTCCGCGTTGCGGCGCACCAGCACCGCGGCCGTCGGTGGGCTGACGCCTTCAGCCTGAGCTCGCTGGTAATGCCCATGGAGGTGCTCGGCGATCCACTCCCGTTCGGCCTGCGCATCGGGAAGCAACGCACCGCGGACCGTGCCGGGCGGGGCGTCCGGGCGCGGACGTAACGCCCGTACCACAACAGATCGTCGCCGTGCCTCTGCTGATATGGCGTTGGCTACCTGCAGGGCGCGCGGCGGATTGCGCCAGCTGGTCCGCAGCTCCAGGACGGGCGCGGGGGTGCCGTCGGACCGGGGGAAGTCCGTGCTGAACCGCGGCAGGTTGGTCGCCGAGGCGCCGCGCCAGCCGTAGATCGACTGAATCGGGTCGCCGACGGCCGTCAGCGCCAATCCGTCATCGACACCACCCCCGAACAATGACGACAATGCGACGCGCTGGGCATGCCCGGTGTCCTGGTACTCGTCGAGCAGCACCACCCGGTAGCGGTCCCGCAGGTCTGCGCCGACCTGCGGGAAGGCCGCCGCCAGGCGCGCGGCGGACGCCATCTGCAACCCGAAGTCCATCACCTTCGCCGCGTGCATGCGATCATGCAGCGCATCGAGGAGCGGCACCAATTCGGCGCGCTCGGTCTGGGTGGACAACAGCCGCAACAGCCACTGGTTGGGACCGTGGTCGCGTTGGAAGGGGCCCGCCGGCAGGGTGTGGACCAGCCGCTCCAACTCCATATGGGTATCGCAGAGCTGACGGGTGTCCACCAGATGCTCAGCGAGCTGACCCCACAGGCGCAGCACCATCGAGGTGACCGCGGCGGGGGTCTTGTCAGTGCGCAGCTCCCCGCCATACCTGCTGACAACGTCGAAGGCCAGCTGCCAGAGCTCGGTTTCACTGAGCAACCGGGTGTCCGGCTCTACGGGTAACAGCAGGCCGTAGTCGCGGAGTAACGAGCCGGCGAAGGCGTGATAAGTGCTGACCGCAGGCGTCGCGGCAGGTTCGAGAGCTGCCGGGCCGGCGGGGCTGGTCAGGCCCAGGCCGATGCCGGCCAACCGGGCCAACCGGGACCGGACGCGGCGCTGTAGCTGGCCCGCGGCCTTGCGCGTGAACGTCAATCCGAGCACCTGGCCGGGTTCGGCGTAGCCGTTGGCGACGAGCCACACCACCCGTGCGGCCATCGTCTCGGTTTTGCCGGCGCCGGCTCCGGCGATGACGACTAGCGGGCCGGGTGGCGCGGCGATGACGGCGGCCTGCTCGGCCGTGGGCGGGAAAACTCCGAGCGCGCGAGCTAATTCGGCGGGGCTATACCGTGCAGGTACCGGCGTCACAGAGCTGACCTGTCGGCTGACCCGTTTACCCAAGCCGGACAATACGGCCGTATCGGGCAGTGCGCGCAACCGTCGTTGCGCCGGGCGATGAACTGCGGTCCGGCTGTGGCATCGGCCGCCTGCCGGACCAGGTCGCGCCATTCGTCACGCACGGCCGGTGTCAGCGGATCCTGCTCGCGTTCGGTGGCTCCCGCGGCCCCGGTCTTACCGAGGTATACCAGCCGGGCGCCGCCGGGCTCCATACCGGGCGAGCCGGCGGGCAACATGCCTTCGGCCGCGGCCAGCTGATACATCGCCAGCTGCGCGTGTTGTTGGGCGTCGTCTTTGCTGACCGGTGTCTTGCCGGTTTTGATATCGACGATCACCAGCCGGTCGGCCGCGTCGCGTTCCAGTCGGTCGACCCGGCCGCGCAGCCGAACTTCGCCGCCGTCTCTGCGCGGCGTCCCCAGAATTCCGTCGACGTCGACCTCGACGCCGACCTCGGTCAGTTCGCCTCGGGTGTGTGATCGCCACTCGACGAACGCGTGGATCATGGCGCGGTGCCGAGCAAGCTCATTGCCCTTATGCCACGGGGAATCGAAAGGCAGATGCTCCCAGGCCCGATCCAGCTCGGCCAGCAGTTGCGATTCGGTTTTGCCCGGTTCGGCGATCAGCGCGTGCAGCACCGAGCCGACCGCAGAGCGCAGATCACGCGCGTTGGTTCCGCCGTGCCGTTCGGCCAGCCAGCGCAGGGGGCAGTCGTTCAGTGTCTGCAGGGTCGACGGCGTGAGCGTGACGAGGTCGCTGGCCCCGGACAGAGGATCACTGGTGCTGACCGGGATAAGCCCGTGCCAACCGGCCGGGTCGGCGCCTGGCACACCGGCTTCGGCCAACCTGGCCAATTGCGTTGCCGCACAAGCGCGGATGGTATCGTCGACTGCGCCGTCGGGCGAACACACCACGGCGCGCAACCGGCCCACCACCGCCGCCGCTGACAGCACACGTGGCGCTGAGACCGGCTGCACCGCAACGGGATCACCGTCACCGGTGTCCCACTGCGCGATCTCGAAGAAGAACGCCGACGGCAGCGCGGCCTCTCCCCCGCCAGCGGGTGGTGCCCCCTGGCCGGCACCGCCGGTGTCACTATCCACGGCGGTCACCAGTAACCGGCGGCGGGCCCGGCCCATCGCGGCCACCAGCAGCCGGCGCTCCTCGGCCAGCAGCGGCGCGCGCACCGAGGCATCGACGGTGATGCCGTCGAGCGCGTCGAGCAGGCGCTGGGTGGCCAGTATGCCGCCGCGTGGAATCGTGTTGGGCCACAACCCGTCCTGCAGCCCAGCGATGACCACCAAATCCCATTCATGCCCGAGGGCGGCGTGTGCGCTGAGCACCCTGACCTGTTCGATCTCAGACACCGGCTCAGGGTTGACGCTCGGCAGCTGCAGCGCCACGACGTGTTCCACCAACCCGCGCAACGACGCGCCGGGCGTGCGGGAAACGTACTGATCGGTGATGTCGAACAGCGCCGTGACCGTCTCAAGGTCCGTGGCGGCTTGCGCGCCGGCCGGGCCACCGCGCTCGATAGCCGCCAGCCAACGCCGCTGCAGACCGGACCGATGCCACGCCGCCCACAGCGTGTAGCGCGGATCCTGGCCCTCGCGGTGGCAGCGGGCGGCCGCATCCAGCACGGCGCGCACTCGCCGCAGCGGCCGAGATTGCACACCGGGTTGCGGGGCATCGGCGGACAGCGCCTCCACCAGCAGATCGCCGGAATACCTCGAGGCAACATCGGGCCTGGCGCGCCGCAGTGTCCGGCCCAGCTGCCGAAGCGAGACCGGGTCGACGCGACCGACAGGTCCGGTCAGCAATGCAAGCGCCCGCTCACTGTCGAGCCCATCAGCAGTGGCGGCCAAGACCGTGAGCAGCGCCTGCGCCGCGGGCTCGTCGGCCAGTGGCCCACCGGCTGCCGGCACAGCCACCGGGACCCCGGCGGCAGCCAATGCGCGGGGTAATCGCGCGGCAGCCCGCGGCACCGACCTGACGATCACCGCCATCTGTGACCATGGCACCCCGTCGATCAGGTGTGCACGGCGCAGCGCGTCGGCGATCATCGCCGCTTCGGCGTGCGCCGAAGCGGCCAGGCGTACCACGACAGATCCGTCCTCTATACAGCTGCTGCCGTTGATCTGCCTGCCGTCACCGCCGCCGGGCAGCCGGCGCGCGATGCCGCTGACGGCGCGCGCCACGGCCGGCCCGCAGCGATGCGAAACCGTCAGCGTCACTGACGAAGAGTCCTCGGCCAGCAAGCCCGCCGCCTCACCGCCTCGGAACCCGAATACCGCCTGGTTGGGGTCACCCGCGACCAGTGCCAGTTCGGTGCCCGCGGCCAGCAATCGCACCAGAGAGGCTGCCTGCGGGTCGAGTTGCTGGGCGTCGTCTATCAGCAAGACGCGGACCCGGGCACGCTCGGCTGCCAGCAACTCAGGATCGATCGCGAAAGCCTCCAAAGCCGCACCGACGAGTTCGGCAGCGCCCAGTGCCGGGGTCGTCGCCTGCGGCGCCGCCGTGCCGACCGCCGCCCGCAGCAACATCACTTGCTCGTACTGCCGCGCGAATTGGCCCGCAGCTGTCCACTCGGCACGCTTGCACCGCCGCCCCAGCCGTTCCAGCTGAATCGGGTCCACCCCGCGTTCGGCACAGCGCGCCAACAGGTTTCGCAGCTCGGTAGCGAAGCCGGCGGTGCTCAGGGCGGGCCACAGGTGCTTCGGCCAGGCGCTCGCGGAGTGCGGCCCGTCTTCGATGTCACCGGCCAGCAGTTCCCGGATGATCGCATCCTGTTCGGCGCTGGTGATCAGACGCGGGGGCGCATCCCTGGCGCGTTCGGCGGCCCGCCGCAAGACCGCGTAGGCGTAGCCGTGCACGGTGCGTACCAACGGCTCGCGGACCGCGACGCGGCAGGGACCGCCGGCACGCGACCCCAGCAACGTCGTCGTCAATGTGCTCCGTGCCCGTATCCCGATCCGGCCGGAACCGGTAAGCAGCAGAACGGACTCCGGATCAACACCGGCGCTGATGTGAGCGACCGCGGCGTCGACCAGCAGGCTGCTTTTCCCGGTGCCGGGGCCGCCCAGCACACGTACCAGGCCGCGTGCATTGGGCTTTAGGACAGCACGCTCCTCGGCGCCCCAGGTGTATGACATAGCCGAATGACACCACGGGGGTCCGACAAGTTCGCCGGCTGTCGAACCCGCCAGGCGTTTCGCCGGTGACGTCGTACTGATGACGCGGGCAACTGCCGTCGTCCCCCTCCTGGCATCATCGACGGGTGACCGCCGACCTTCACGTGCATCGCTATGGTCCGTCCGGCCCCGTGCGGATGCTGGCGGTCCACGGACTGACCGGCCACGGACAGCGCTGGCAACACCTGGCCGAGTACGTACCCGAAATCACCATCGCCGCACCTGATCTGGTCGGCCACGGCAGTTCATCGTGGGCGGCGCCGTGGACCATCGACGCCAACGTCGCAGCGTTTGCCGCGCTGCTTGACGATCAGGCCACCACCCCCGTGCTGGTAGTTGGGCATTCATTCGGCGGTGCGCTCGCTATGCATCTGGCCGCGGCTCGACCGGATCAGGTGTCAGCGCTGCTGCTGCTGGACCCCGCGGTCGGCCTGGACGGGACTTGGACGCGCGACATCGCCGATGCGATGCTTTCCTCCCCCGACTACCCTGACCCCGCGGAAGCCCGCGAGGAGAAGGCAGCCGGCTCATGGGCGGATGTGGACCCCGCAGTACTGGACGCTGACCTCGACGAGCACCTGGTGAAGCTGCCCAACGGACGGTACGGGTGGCGTGTCAGCCTGCCGGCGACGATGTCCTACTGGAGTGAGCTGGCCCGCGACATCGTCCTGCCGCCGGCGGGCATACCGACCACGTTGGTGCGAGCGGCGTGGAACTCGCCGCCGTACGTCAACGACCGACTCATCGCGGGGCTTCAAGAACGCTTGGGATCCGATTTTGAGCTGCTGGATTTCGAGTGCGGTCACATGGTGCCCCACGCCAAGCCGACCGAAGTCGCCGCGCTGATCCGCAAGCTGCTAGAGGTGCGCTAACCATGGCCCCGGTAACCGACGAACAGGTCGAGCGGGTTCGCGAGCTGGTCGCGGCCATCCCATCCGGCAGGGTCGCCACCTACGGCGACATCGCCACGATGGCAGGGCTTTCCAGCCCGCGGATCGTCGGCTGGATCATGCGGACCGATTCCTCCGACCTGCCCTGGCACCGGGTGATCACCGCGTCCGGACGCCCGGCGCGACATTTGACCACCCGCCAACTGGAGCTGCTGCGGGCAGAGGGGGTTTTGGCCGTCGACGGCCGGGTCGCGCTGCGCGAGCTCCGCTACGAGTTCCCGGCAAGGATTTAGAGCACCAGCCGAACCAAGGCGGCGGTACGGGCCAGCCCCGGGAACGCTTCCGCGGTGGACCGCGGGTGCAATGCGTGAACCGCCAGGCGAAACATCAACGCGCGCAACAACATCTGTGGCCACTCCGGCAGCGCGTTCCAGCGTTCGATGAGTCCGTCGTCGGCCTCGCCCCAGGACAGCGCGTCGACGACGACCACCCCAGCCGCCCACGACGCGGGCCGCCAGTACGGCGTGATGTCGGTGATCCCCGGCGCGGCGGTGCCCACGAAAAGCACTGTCCCGTAAAGGTCTCCGTGCACCAGCTGGTTGGGACTCTTTGTCGGCTTGCGCAGGGTGGCGAGCTGGTTGATCAGCTCGACCGATCGCTGGCCGTCCGCCGGCGGCGGAGCGGTCCGCGCGCCAGGCGGCACCGACTGCAACGGCCGCTCCTCCCACGCCGCACGGTCGGCGGCGATGAAGACATCGACGTCCGCCCAGGGCGCTGAGGGCCCCTGGGTCAGAAATCGAGGGCGTTCCAGTTTGCCGGTGGCCTCGTGAAGTCGAACTGCCGCCGAGACGACCTCATCGTGTCTTGCCTCCGGTGTGCCGGCGACGAACGTATCCGCCCGCCATCCCGAGACCACGTACCGCCCGTCGGTGGAGCGGACCGGCCGGGCCAGGCGCACACCGTCGACGAACAACGTCTCGCGTACCCGCGCGGACCAGGCGGCGCGGGCGTGGTCGGCCACGATCGACAACACAACCTCACCGCATCGCCAGCCACCTTCCCAGCCGGCACCCAACAGGACGGGCTTCACACCGGTCAAACCGAACGCCGACAGCACATGCTCGGGCGGTGCCTCGACTGTCACACGGGCTAGCGTAATCGAGCCCGGTGGGGGTATCGGGCTAGTACATCACCATGTCGGGCTGCATCTGTTTGGCCCATGCCACGATGCCGCCCTGCAAATGAACCGCGTCGGAGAAGCCGGCTTTCTTCAGCGCGGCCAGCGCCTGCGCCGAGCGCGCCCCCGTCTTGCAATACAGCACTGGCATGCGGTCGTGTGGCAGCTTCGCCAGACCCTCACCCGAGCTGATCAGCGACTGCGGGATCAGCTCGGCACCGTCGATGTGCACAATGTCCCACTCCGCAGCTTCGCGAACGTCGATCAGGGCAAGCTTCTTGCCGGAGTCCAGCAACTCGCGCAACTCCCGCGGAGTGATGGTGGAGCCGGTGGCCGCCCGGGCGACATCATCGGACACCACCCCGCACAACTCCTCGTAATCGATTAGCTCGTTGATCTTCGGCGTGGCGGGGTCCTTGCGGATGTTGATCGTGCGGTAGCTCATCACCAGCGCGTCGTACACCATCAGGCGGCCAAGCAGACTCTCGCCGATTCCGGTGATCAGTTTGATCGCTTCGGTGCCCATCACCGATGCGATGGAGGCACAGATGATGCCCAGCACACCGCCTTCTGCGCAGGACGGCACCATGCCGGGGGGCGGCGGCTCCGGGTACAGGTCGCGGTAGTTCAGGCCTCGCCCGTTGGGAGCGTTCTCCCAGAACACCGAGACCTGGCCCTCGAAGCGGTAGATCGACCCCCAGATGTAGGGCTTTGCCGCCAGCACCGCGGCGTCGTTGACCAGATACCGAGTGGCGAAGTTGTCGGTGCCGTCCACGATCAGGTCGTATTGCTTGAATAGGTCGACGGCGTTGCCGGGATCCAGCCTGAACTCGTGCAATCGCACCTGGACAAGGGGGTTGATCGCGATGATCGAGTCGCGCGCCGACTGGGTCTTGGACCGTCCGACGTCTGCCACGCCATGGATGATCTGGCGTTGCAGGTTCGACTCGTCGACGATGTCGAAATCGACGATGCCGATCGTGCCGACGCCGGCGGCAGCCAGATACAGCAATGCGGGTGCGCCGAGCCCGCCGGCACCGATTACCAGCACCCGCGCGTTCTTGAGCCGCTTCTGCCCGTCCACTCCCAAGTCGGGAATGATCAGGTGGCGGCTGTAGCGGGCCACCTCATCGCGGCTCAGTTGGCCTGCGGGCTCAACTAAGGGCGGCAATGATGTCGACACCGAATATCTCCTCGGTCAGCTTCGCGATCCAACTTCCGACGCCTCTTCCACAACCATCACACCAGGGTCAAGCGATCGGATATGGCCAGGGATTGAATCGGCAGGTCTTGCCATCCGCCTTGACGTAATCGGGGTCGAACTTGGCAGCGTCATCGTTCGACGTGGAAAACGTCTGCTGCATCATCACCGGCGCCAGACCCCCTTGCGTGTCGCAGGGCGCGTGGCGCAGATACCCGATGGCATGGCCGACCTCGTGGTTGGTCACGTACTGCCGGTAGGAACCGACGTCACCTTCGAATGGAAGAGCCCCACGCACCCAGCGTGCCTCGTTGATGAAGACCCGCGCTTGCCGGTCGGGCCCGTACGACGGGTTGTAGCAGGATGTCTCCAACCGAAATTCGTAGCCGCACCCTTCACGCACCGTCACCGGCGATACCAGCGATATCCGGAAGTCGGGCTTGCCGCTGTCGATCCGGATGAACGCGAATTGCGGGTTGTGCGTCCAGCCCTTCGGATTATCCAGCGTCTGGTCGACCATCTGAGCGAATGCGTTGTCGCCGCCGAACATCGTGGAATCGAGACCGTTTTCGATCTCGACGGTGTACCGGAACACCTTGGCGGTTCCCTGGCCGACCTGCGGCGTCGTCCCGGGCACGACCTCCCAGGTCTTATCGCCCGCTTCGGTGAACGGGCCACCGTCGGGTAGCGTCCCGGCCGGCAGATTCGCGTCGAACGCCGCAAGCCCACGAGGGGGCGCGTCGATGATCGCGGTGCCCACCGCGCCGATCGCGGGCGGCGGACCCTGCATGAGCTGACTCGCCGTCGGCTTGGGCGCACCCGTCCCAGTCACGGTCTGGTACACCACCACCACGGTGAGCACCACGAGAACAGGCAGCGCATACGCGCGCCAACCATAGGTGGATATGAACCGCCCCAGCCAGGTTTGTTTGCGCCATTGACGCGGCCGGTCACGGTCGGCCCGCGCCCGTCCGGCGCCTCGTTCGATCGGGTCACGCATGGCGCGCAGTGGTTCTCGCCACTCGTCACGCACCACTGGGACTCGACCGGTGCTGCGCACAGGCCGATCAGACGTCATTTCCTCAGGATGGCACAGCTGACGCTGACGAGAGCCGCTGGCGCGCCCAACACACCGCCCGAAACCGGGTCTGCCAGCACTAACGGTGCCGAAGGCGATCGCGGAGACACCTCGGGTAGTAATGTCGTTGCGATGAGGCGCGCGGCTGGCGTCGGCGGTAGCCGACGGCTAGTCGCCACGAATCAGATGAGGACTCGATGAGCGATCTGGCCAAAGCGGCGCAACGAAGTGGCGTCAGACCGGCTGACCGCAATCGATCGGGCGACGGCATAGCGGCGTCGAATCGGCGGGGCAACCGGTTACCCCGCGACGAGCGTCGTGGCCAGTTGCTTGTCGTTGCCAGCGACGTCTTTGTCGACCATGGCTACCACGCAGCCGGGATGGACGAGATCGCGGATCGAGCGGGAGTGAGTAAACCCGTTCTGTATCAACATTTTGCGAGCAAGCTTGAGCTGTATCTGGCAGTGCTTCATCGGCACGTCGACAACCTGGTCTCGGGCGTGCAGCAGGCACTGCGCACAACCACCGATAACCGGCAACGGCTCCATGAGGCGGTCCAGGCGTTCTTCGACTTCATCGAGCACGACAGCCAGGGTTACCGGCTGATCTTCGAGAACGACTATGTCACTGAGCCCGAGGTCGCCGCGCAGGTGCGGGTAGCCACCGAATCGTGCATCGACGCAGTGTTCGCCCTGATCAGCGCCGATTCCGGGCTTGACCCGCACCGCGCTCGGATGATCGCGGTGGGCCTGGTCGCGATGAGCGTGGACTCGGCCAGGTACTGGCTGGACTCCGACCGCCCAATTTCCAAATCCGACGCCGTCGAGGGGACCGTTCAGTTCGCCTGGGGCGGGCTGTCACACGTGCCGCTCACCCGCTCTTAGCAGCCTTCCCGGCCTTGCCGGCTGCGTCCGCCCCAATACCGAAGCCGACCCGGCGGCCGTCGGCAGCACCGATCTCGACATAGGCGATCTTGGTGGTGTGAACCAGGAACCGACGGCCTTTGTCGTCGGTCAGGCTCAGCAGACCGGACCCCTCGCCGAGTGCGGCTGTGACGAGTTCTTCGACTTCACCGGGCGTCTGCGCACTGGAGAACACCAGCTCGCGCGGACTCTCCGCGATACCGATCTTGACCTCCACGGTGGCCCCTTCCGTTTGGCATTGACGTCGCAAGACGTGTCAGCAGCAGGCTAGTAGACGTCCGTGGTGCGCCCAGACGCAGATGGGCCCCGCGGCCCTAACCAAGAGTTCGCGAGCGGTCCAATCAGCAGATAACGATTAGCTTCCAGCTAGGCCAACATGCCGCACGACACCAAATCCTCGATAGTCACGTCGGTAACATCGGCACCATCAGACACACACTTAACGATCACCGCGGCCTGGTCGACGGCCTATCCCAAGGCCTCGTCGAGGATTATCCCTACGACGATCGCGACGACTACCCCGACGATGACGGGACAGACGGAGCCGACTCCTACATCGAGGACGACGGCTACGGCGAGCTGGCCTGGCCGGCCGAGCGGCGATGGCGCCCGGCCGCGGCAATAATCGGCGCTGTGGTGGCCGTCGGCGCCATCGCGACCGCAGTCATCATCAACAGCGGCGATAGCGCATCGACTAAGGCCACTCTGGGCGCGCCGGTGACCACGGTGACCACGGACACCCCGGTGCCCTCCCCGCCGAAGCCAACGGCCCCGCCCAGCCCGTCGGCCAGCACTTCTCGGCCGCCCCAACTCCCACCCGAGACGGTCACCACCGTGGCACCGCCCAGCACCGCTGGAACGGCCGGACCCATCGCTGTTCCGCCTCTGATGCCGCCCCCGACCGCCCTACCGCCAACGGTTGCGCTGAATCCGCGGACCGTCGTCTACAGCGTGACCGGGACGAAGCAGCTGGTCGACTTGGTGAACATCGTCTACACCGACGCGCGAGGTTACCCACAGACCGAGTTCAACGTGGCGCTGCCGTGGTCGAAGATGATCGTGCTGAACCCTGGCGTGCAGACCGTGTCGGTCGTGGCGACCAGCATCTCGAGTCGACTCGATTGCTCGGTCCTCAACGCCGAGGGTCAAACCGTCGTGGCCTCGGCCAACAACGCGCTCATCGCGACCTGCACCCGCTGATCGGGTGACGCTCTGGCCGTAACGCCAGGCGCCGAGACGGCCTTAGCTGAGACCGAGCTCGCGCATCCGCCGGTCATGCGTCTGTTGCAAACGGTCAAAGAACGAAGTGAGCTGGCCCAGGCCACTGGTACCAGATATCAACAGGTCGACGAGTTCATCGTGGTCGGCCAGCAAGTACTGGGCCTGAGTGATCGCTTCGCCGAACAGACGACGGGACCACAGCGCCAGCCGGCTGCGCTGCTTGCTGCTGGCGGTCACAGCCGCGCGCACTTCGGCGACGACGAACTGCGAATGGCCGGTCTCCGACAAAGCGGCCCGCACGACGTCGGCAGCCTCATCGGGCAGCCCGTCCGCGATCTCGAGATATAAATCGGAGGCCAAGGCATCACCGACATAGGTCTTCACCAACGCTTCCAGCCAAGTGCTCGGCATGGTCAGCCGGTGGTAATTCTCCAGCGCCGGAACGTACTTCGACATCGCCGACACCACATCGACGCCACGGCGTTCCAGGGCGTCGTGCAGTACCTCGTAATGGTTCATCTCGGCGGCGGCCATGCTCGCCATCGAGATCCGTCCCCGCAAGTCAGGGGCCATCCGCGCCTCGTCGGTCAGGCGGTAGAACGCGGCGACCTCGCCGTAGGCCAGCACCGCGAACAACTCGGTGACGCCCGGGTGATCCACCGTCAGCCGTGGTGTGGCCGAATCGTCCACCTGGTCGGCCTCCGCAGGGTCGACTGAGGGCGAAGTCATGTTGTCACTCTAGTCGGAAGAGTCACAAGGAAATGGCTGCGAGCTGTCGACCAGCTATGATGCAAGTAGGTATTGGCTGTACTGCCAGTACCGGCGAAATGTGCGTGCACAACTGGCCCGCCCTAACTGAGCCCCGCTCAGCCTGAGCAGGGACCCGGCGACTCGGCGACGTATTCGGAGTCGGAACTCGTGCGCGCGTGAACCGCGACAGAGAAACACCGACGCAAAACCGATATACCGTCACCGAAAGGCTTGCCACCCACATATGACCGCACTGACAAACACAGCGGAACTGACCAACGAACCGACATTTGCCAATCTAGGCATCCGCGACGAAATAGTCCGCGCTCTAGCCGAAAAAGGCATTGAGCGCCCTTTTGCTATCCAAGAACTGACACTGCCACTCGCGCTCGCCGGCGACGACGTGATAGGCCAGGCCCGCACCGGCATGGGCAAAACCTTCGCGTTCGGCGTGCCGCTGCTGCAGCGCATCACGACCGGTACCGGATCCAGGCCGCTGACCGGCGCACCACGGGCCCTGGTCGTGGTGCCTACCCGGGAGCTGTGCCTGCAGGTGACCGATGACCTGGCCACCGCAGCCAAATACCTGACCGCCGGCATCGACGGGGATGCCGAAAAAGGCGGGGGCCGCCGACTGTCGGTGGTGTCCATCTACGGCGGACGGCCCTACGAGCCACAGATCGACGCGCTGCGCGCCGGCGCCGACGTGGTGGTGGGTACCCCGGGCCGGCTGCTCGACCTGTGCCAACAAGGCCACTTGCAGCTGGGCGGATTGTCCGTGCTGGTGCTCGACGAGGCCGACGAAATGCTCGACTTGGGTTTCCTGCCCGATATCGAGCGCATCCTGCGTCAGATTCCCGCCGACCGGCAATCGATGCTGTTCTCGGCGACCATGCCGGACCCGATCATCACGCTGGCCCGCACATTCATGGACCAGCCCACTCATATCCGGGCTGAGGCGCCGCACTCCTTGGCCGTGCACGACACCACCGAGCAGTTCGTCTACCGCGCCCACGCACTGGACAAGGTGGAGCTGGTCAGTCGGATACTGCAAGCCCGCGACCGGGGCGCGACGATGGTCTTCACCCGCACCAAGCGCACCGCGCAGAAGGTGGCCGACGACTTGGCCGAGCGGGGTTTCGCGGTCGGCGCCGTACACGGTGATCTCGGCCAGATCGCGCGGGAGAAGGCGCTCAAGGCGTTTCGCGCCGGCGACGTCAACGTGCTGGTCGCGACCGACGTCGCCGCCCGGGGCATCGACATCGACGACATCACCCACGTCATCAACTACCAATGCCCAGAAGACGACAAGATGTACATCCACCGCATCGGGCGCACGGGACGCGCCGGCCGCACCGGAATCGCGGTCACCTTGGTGGACTGGGACGAACTGCCCCGTTGGACGATGATCGACAAGGCGCTGGGCCTGGGCTCCCCCGATCCGGCCGAGACCTACTCCAACTCGCCGCACCTGTACGCCGAGCTGGCCATCCCGGCCGAGGCCCGCAGCACGGTCGGCACGCCGCGCAAGTCGCAGGGCAAGCGCCGTGACACCGAAGGCGACGCAAAGTCGGAAAAGTCTGGGCACGCTCGCAGTGCCGCCCCCAGACGGCGCACCCGCGGCGGCCAACCCGTCACCGGACACCCTGCCGGCACCCCGAGTGCCAACGGCGACGCGGCCAGTGACATACCCGGGACGCCGCCCGGCGCCCCGTCCGGTACCCCCGGGCCGAGCCGGCGCCGTCGTCGGCGGCGCAAGCCGGCAGACGCCACCGCACCCACCAGCTGAGCCCGCGCTGGCGCATGGTCAGACCCGAACGCCGGACCAAGGCCGACGTTTTGGCCGCCGCGACGATCGCGGTCGTCGTCGCTGCGGCCGCGGCGCTGATCTGGTGGACCAGCGATGCGCGGGCCACCGTCAGTCGGCCGGCCGCCGTTGCGGCGCCCAACCCGACTCCGGCCCGCGAAGTGCCGGCCACCCTGAATCAGCTCTGGACCGCCTCCAGCCCGGCCACTACCGCACCCGTGGTAGTGGGTGGGACGGTCACCACCGGCAATGGGCGGCAGGTGGACGGCCGCGACCCAGCCACCGGCGAGTCGCGCTGGAGCTACGCGCGGGACAGCGACCTGTGCGGGGTTTCCTGGGTCTACCACTACGCCGTCGCGGTCTACAAAGACGACCGCGGTTGCGGGCAGGTCAGCACCCTCGACGGGTCCACCGGGCGGCGTGGGGCCGCGCGCAGCGGCTACGCCGATCCTCGCGTGCGCCTCTCGACTGACGGCACGACGGTATTGTCGGCCGGGGGCACCCGCTTGGAGCTATGGCGCTCGGACATGGTCAGGATGCTCGGCTACGGCGAGACCGACGCCCGGGTGAAACCGTCGGCGCGGGGGCTGCGCTCCGGATGCAAGCTGGTGTCAGCGGCGGCCAGCTCGTCGGCGGTATCGGTGCTCGAGGCTTGTGAAAACCGAGCCGACCTGCGGCTCGTCTTATTGCGCCCGGCCAAGGAAGACGACGAGCCCCAACAACACGTCGTATCCGAACCTGGGATCGGAGCTGAGTCGGGCGCCCGGGTGCTGATCGTCTGGGAGAACAAGACGGCGGTGTATCTGCCGTCACCGCAGCCCAGAGTCGAGGTGATCGACGAGACCGGCACCACCGTGTCGAGCACACTGCTGCCCAAGCCGCCGGCGCAGCCAGGGGTGGTGTCGCAGGCCGGCAGCCTGGTGACCTGGTGGACCGGCGATACCGTCATGGTCTTCGAGGCGACCAACCTGACGCTGCGCTACACCATTGCCGCGGGCGAGACCACGGTGCCGTTGGGGCCGGGTGCAATCATGGCGGGTCAACTGCTGGTCCCGGTTACCGACGCGATCGGTGTCTATGACCCGGTCAACGGCGCGAACAACCGCTATATCCCGGTGAACCGGCCCCCGAGCAGCCTGCAAACCGGAAGGGCCGTGGTCCCGGCCGTTTCGGGTTCGCGGGTGTTCGAACAGCGCGGCGACACCGTGGTGGCCCTGGGCTGACGACTGACCCTCAAACCTCTACAGCGAACGTCGGGAGCGCTTTGCCGGTCTTCCAATGCTTAAGCAACGCGCTCGCCAGCTCGTCGTAAGCCACCGTGCCTTTGTTCTTGCGCCCGGCCATCACCGACGAGCCCGATGCGCTGGCCTCGGCGAAACGGACCGTGCGCGGGATCGGCGGGGCCAGCACCGGCAGGTCGTAGCGGTCGGCGACGTCGAGCAACACGTCCCGGGTGTGGGTAGTACGGGAGTCATACAGCGTCGGCAATGCGCCAAGCAGTCGCAGATTCGGGTTGGTGATCTGCTGGACATCGGCGACAGTGCGCAGGAACTGGCCGACGCCGCGGTGCGCCAGCGTCTCGCACTGCAGCGGCACGATGACCTCGTCGGCGGCCGTCAGCCCGTTGAGAGTGAGCACACCCAGCGACGGCGGGCAGTCGATGATGACCACGTCAAACCGGTCGGAGAGTTTGGCCAGCGCACGCTTGAGCGCATATTCGCGGCCGGCCCGCATCAGCAGCATGGCCTCAGCCCCTGCCAGGTCAATGTTGGCCGGCAGCAGCGTCATTCCCTCCTCCGTGGCGACCAGCGCCGCGCTTGGTTCGACCTCACCGAGCAGCACCTCGTGCACGGACACCGGTAGTTTGTCGGGATCTTCGCCAAGCGAGAAGGTCAAACAACCCTGCGCGTCCAGATCGACGAGCAGGACTCGCCGGCCCTTACTCGCCATCGCCGCACCCAGCGAGGCCACCGTCGTCGTCTTGGCGACGCCACCTTTCTGGTTGGCCACCGCCAATACCCGCGTCTCACTCATAGGCGCCGCTCCTCTCCCCCGCAAGCGGGTGGTACCCCCACATCGCTTTCGGCTCTGCATCGTCGCCGCGCGGTCACACCTGCCATCCTGGCACGTTTGGGGCCGGGTGCCAGGGGCTTCGGTCTTCGGGCGCGGCATGTCGTCAGGCAGAATCAGTCGCCATGGGCGTGTACAACCACCGACTGTTCCTGCTACGTCACGGCGAGACCGCTTGGTCGAAATCGGGTCAGCACACCGGCAGTACCGACATCGAGCTGACCGAAAACGGCCGGGCCCAGGCCAAGCTGGCCGGGCAAGTGCTGGGTGACCTCAATCTCGATCACCCGGTGGTGTACAGCAGCCCGCGTCAACGCGCCCTGGACACTGCCGAGTTGGCGGGCCTGTCCGTCAACGAGATATCTCCACTGCTCGCCGAGTGGGATTACGGCGAATACGAGGGCGTGACGACCAAACAGATCCGGGAAACCAACCCCGATTGGCTGGTGTGGACCGACGGATGCCCTGGTGGCGAAAGCGTGGCGCAGGTCAGCGAGCGCGCCGACCGGGCCATCGTGATGGCGCTGGAGCAAATGGAATCACGCGACGTGGTGTTCGTCAGCCACGGCCACTTCTCCCGCTCGGTGATCACGCGTTGGGTCGAGCTGCCACTCGTCGAGGGCAGCCGTTTCGGGATGCGCACCGCCTCGGTCGCGATGTGCGGCTTCGAGCACGGGATACGGCAGCTCTGTGCGCTTGGGCTGACCGGTCAGCCGCAGCCGAGCACAGGCGTGTGAATTCCCCCCAACCGCCGTTCGCGCTATGCGGGCCAAGGGGCACTCTGGTTGCCGACGGGGTGCGGACGCGCTACTGCGACGTGCGCGCGGCACAAGCGGAGCTCTTGTCGGGATCGGCCCCAATAGTGCTGGGCGCGTTGCCTTTCGACGTCGAACGACCCGCCGCGTTGCTGGTGCCGGGTGCCGCGTTGCGCACCGATGGCCTGCCCGACTGGCCGAGCGGCCCACTGCCGACGGTGCGCATCGCCACCGCCGTCCCGCCGCCGGCCGACTACCGCGCCCGGATCAGCCGCGCCCGAGATCAGCTCGTCGCCCCGGGCAACCCGCTGAGCAAGGTGGTGCTGGCCCGCGCGTTGCAGCTGGCGGCTGACGCTCCACTGGACGCCCGCGTCATCCTGCGCCGGCTGGTGGCCGCCGATCCGACTGCCTACGGCTATCTCGTCGACCTGACCGCGGCCGGCGACGACTACGCGGGCACAGCCCTGGTAGGTGCCAGTCCAGAGCTACTGGTCGCGCGCACTGGCGACCGTGTCGCGTGCCAACCGTTTGCCGGTTCAGCCCCACGCGCCGCAGACCCCGAACGCGACGCCGCCAACGGCGCCGCGCTGGGCGCTTCGGCAAAGAACCGTCACGAACATCAGTTGGTCATCGACACGATGCGGGCCGCCCTGGAGCCACTGTGCGACGACCTGACATTCGCGCCCGAGCCCCAATTGAGCCGCACCGCTGCCCTCTGGCATCTATGCACACCGATCGCCGGTCGGCTGCGCGACACCTCAACTACGGCAATTGATTTGGCGCTGGCACTGCACCCCACCCCGGCGGTCGGGGGGGTGCCGACCAAGGCCGCATCCGATCTCATCACCGAGCTGGAAGGTGACCGCGGTTTCTACGCTGGGGCCGTGGGCTGGTGTGATGCCAGCGGCGACGGCTACTGGGTGGTGTCAATCCGGTGTGCGCAGCTGTCGGCCGATCGCCGCACCGCCCTCGCGCGCGCCGGCGGCGGCATCGTGGCCGAATCCGATCCCGATGACGAAGTTGACGAAACCACAACGAAATTCGCCACGATACTGGACGCGCTGGGAGTTGAGCGTTGAACGAAAAAATCCGCCGCGCCACGCCGGAAGACACCGCCGACATTACCGACATGATCCACGCGCTCGCCGAATTCGAGCGGGCCCCAGAGCATTGCACTGTCACCGAAACACAACTTCACACAGCGCTTTTCGCCAAATCTCCGACGGTGCAGGGGCATGTCGTTGACGTCGGTGGCGAAGTCGCCGCAATGGCATTGTGGTTCGTCAACTTCTCCACCTGGGACGGTGTCGCGGGCATCTACCTCGAAGACCTGTTCGTCCGGCCGAGGTTTCGCCGTCGTGGCCTGGCCCGTGCGCTGCTGACCGCGCTGGCGGGTGAATGTGTCGACAACGGCTACACGCGGTTGTCATGGGCGGTACTGAACTGGAACTCCGATGCCATCGCACTCTACGACGGGATCGGCGGGCAGCCCCAGCGCGAGTGGACCACCTATCGGCTGTCCGGCCCGCCATTGGCTGAACTGGCCGGACCAGGCTGATCGCCGCCCTGATCATCTCCAGACGCCCAGCGCAAGGCCGCGGGACTGAAGAGCAACACCAGAACCGTCAGTGCCACGATGCCCAGTGGAATCCCGAAGGCCGGCTGATGCGAGCCCACCGCGAGGTACCACGCCACGGGCAACAGGAGTAGCTGGGTGAAAACAGCCAGCCCGCGGCCCCAGCGCTTGCCGACCACCAGCGCGCGCCCGGCGGCGAGCACCACGCCGCCAACCAGAAGGAACCAGACCGCGGTGCCCAAACCGTTGACCCCACGCTGGTCGATTCCCGCGATCGCGCGCGCCACCAGCACCCCGGCCACCACCAGCGCGACCGCGCCCTGCACCACGACGACAAATCCCGCGCCACGGACGGCAGCCGGGGCGGAAGACGTCGTCACAGCGTCAGCGTAACCACGCATACCGGCTCCACAGCGGAGTGCTAATTCCCCCGCATAAGCTCGTAGATCATGCGTGCCGTGCTGATCGTGAACCCAACAGCCACATCCACCACACCAGCCGCTCGCGACCTGCTGGCAAACGCACTCAAAAGCCGTCTTCAACTCACCGTCGAGCACACCAACCACCGCGGTCACGGCGCCGAACTGGCACAACAGGCCGTTCAGGATGGCATCGACCTGGTCGTCGTCCACGGCGGCGACGGCACGGTGAGCGGGGTGGTCAACGGATTGCTCGGCCGCCCCGGCGCCGCCACTTCGGGGCCGCCTAGCGGCCGAGTGCCTGCGGTCGCGGTGGTGCCTGGCGGCTCGGCGAACGTGCTGGCCAGGTCACTGGGAATCGCCAAGGACCCGGTCGCTGCCACCAACCAGCTCATCGAGCTGCTCGATGACTACCGCCGGCACCAGACGTGGCGCCGCATCAGCCTGATCGACTGCGGTGAGCAGTGGGCCGTGATCAACGCTGGGATGGGCGTCGACGCGGAGGTGGTGGCCGGGGTGGAAGCGCAACGCGACAAGGGCGTTAAGGTCACCGCGTTGCGCTATTGGCGTGTGGCGATCCCCATCACGATCGCCTTCAGCCGCCGCGAACCGTCCCTCATGCTGGAGCTACCCGACCGCGACCCCGTTCCGGGCGTCCACTTCGTCTGGGTGTCCAACACCAGTCCATGGACCTACAGCAACAACCGGCCGATGGTGACCAACCCCGGCTGCACCTTCGAGTCGGGCCTTGGCGTGTTCGCGGTCGACGGCATGAAGGTGGTTCCCACGCTGACATTGCTTGCCCAGATCTGCACGAAGGGGCCGAAGCCGAACGCCAAACAACTCATCCGCGATGACGACGCGCCTTGCCTGAAGGTCACCTCCACCGGAGATCCAGTCGCCAGTCAGTTCGACGGCGAATATCTCGGCGTGCGCGAAACCATGACGTTCCGGGCGGTTCCCGATGCACTCGCGGTTGTCGGGCCGCCCGCCAAAACACGCCCTGAACTGGGATGATCGAGGGTTACACGGGCCCTGAGACAAAAATCTCGGGCAGAGTGGCCCAGTAGTGTAGTACAACTGAGTAAGGGTTCGACTAAGAGATCCTCAAAGTGAGATAGCCCACGCGGCTACGTAACACCCTTGACATCTGTTGAGCCTGTGAAACGATCGGAAGGTTGCAAGCAGAAAGTTGTGTAGGGGTACGGATACCTTTTCTTATCCACGAGTTAGAAGCCGAAGAAAAATGCTGCGCCTTGCTGCGCACTCAGTGAGGAGTACAACGTATGGATTGGCGCCACAAGGCGGTCTGTCGTGACGAGGACCCGGAGCTGTTCTTCCCGGTAGGGAACAGCGGCCCGGCGCTCGCACAGATCGCTGACGCGAAACTGGTCTGCAATCGGTGCCCGGTGACCACAGAGTGCCTCGGCTGGGCCCTGAACACCGGCCAGGACGCCGGCGTCTGGGGCGGAATGAGCGAAGACGAGCGGCGTGCACTTAAGCGTCGCAACGCCCGGACGAAGGCCCGCAGCGGAGTCTGATACCAGTTCCACACAACGGTGCGGCCTCGACAATCGTCGGGGCCGCACCGCTGTGTGGCGTTCTAGAGCAGCAACCGGGCTCGGCGGCCAATCGGTACCCGTAACACCACATCGGTGCCGCGACCGGGCGCTTCGCGCATCCCCAGTGACCCGTCCAGTTCGGCGGACACCAAAGTCCGCACGATCTGCAGGCCAAGGCTGTCTGACTTCTCCAGGCTGAATCCGTCGGGCAGCCCACGTCCGTCGTCGTGCACCACGACATCGAGCCAGCGCGCCGAACGCTCAGCAAGAATCGTCACAGACCCTTCTCGAACCGCCGGATCGAATGCGTGCTCGATCGCGTTCTGGACGAGCTCAGTGACCACCATGATCAGTGCCGTGGCGCGGTCAGAGTCCAGCACGCCGAGCTCACCCACCCGGTTGATCCGGATCGGCCTGTCCACGGACGCGATGTCGTTCATGATCGGCAGGATCCGGTCGATGACCTCGTCGAGATTCACCTGCTCGTCCACCGACATCGACAACGCGTCGTGAACCAATGCGATCGACGACACCCGCCGCACCGACTCGATCAGCGCTTCTCGCCCTTCGGCGTTGGCCGTCCGGCGGGCCTGCAGGCGCAGCAGCGCCGCCACGGTTTGCAGGTTGTTCTTCACCCGGTGATGGATTTCCCGGATCGTGGCGTCCTTGGATATCAAGGCCCGGTCCCGGCGCTTGACTTCAGTGACGTCGCGAATCAGCACCGCGGCACCCGCGCTCGAGCCATCAACCACTAGCGGCAGCGTTCGCAACAGTACCGTGGCGCCTCCGGCGTCGACCTCCAGCCGCATGCTTTTCCCGCCGGTCATCAAGTCCTGCACGTGCTCGGCCACCTCCTGCGCCTCGAACGGGTCCGAGATCAGCGGCCGGGTGGCTTCGACGAGATTGTGGCCCTCCAATTCGGTGGTCAGGCCCATCCGGTGGTAGGCCGACAGCGCGTTGGGGCTGGCGTAGGCGACGACGCCGTCGACGTCGAGACGGATGAAGCCGTCGCCTACCCGTGGCGTGGAACGCGACATCGCCACGTCCCGCACGTCAGGAAAAGTGCCCTGCGACAACATGTGCACCAGATCGGCGGCGCACTCCCGGTAGGCGGTCTCCAGATGGCCGGAATTTTGATCAGCCGCCGGCGCGGTTTGATGCTGCGTCAAAGCCGCCACCACCTGGTCGCCGTACCGAACCGGCGAGGCCGCAACGCGCGTTCCTGGCAGCAGCCACGCATGCTCTTGGCCCGCATTGCTTTCCCGCTGGGCGGTGCCAGCGGCGCTAGCGGCGAAAGCCTCGGCGACCAGCGGCAACCGATCGGCCGCCACGACGGTGCCCACCGCATCGGTCTGCAGCACCGTCGGCGCGGTAGTCGGACGGCATTGCGCCACGCAGACCAGCGCGCCGTCGTCGGGGCGGACCCACATCAGATAATCGGCGAACGACAGGTCGGCCAGCAGCTGCCACTCCCCGACCACGGCATGCAGGTGGTCCACGGCGTTGCCCGGCAGCACCGTGTGTTCGGCAAGCAGATCACCGAGAGTGGACATCAGTTACTCCTGAGTCGTTCCCGGCGGAAGATATGAAGGGTCCAACGGTTAGCTGATCACGGCGATAAGGTCGCCTGCCTGAATGACGTCGCCCACCGACACACTGACCTTGCTGACCGTGCCGTCGACCTCGGCCAGGACCGGAATCTCCATCTTCATCGACTCCAACAGCACCACGGTGTCACCCTTGCCGATCTGGTCACCCTCGTTGACAACGACTTCGAGTACGCTGGCCACAATCTCGGCGCGAACATCCTCGGCCATCTTCACCCCATTCAATTCGGCCATTCCGCATGCTGGCTGCTGGTTCATCAGGCTTCCATAGGCTCATGTATATCGAACCATAAGACCGGTCGGGACCGCGGCGCGCGGGCTCTGACACGGGGTGAGACAGCCGATGGGACTCACCATGAGAGACTGTAGACACCCTGACGGGTGCCGGGCGCCCGGCAGCTGCGCAACGACGGAGGTTCAAACAATGGCCAAGCGTGGCCGTAAGAAGCGCGACCGCAAGTACAACAAGGCCAACCACGGCAAGCGGCCGAACACCTAAACCAGACCGCTACTACACACCACGGATGATGGTGGTCCGCCGGATCTCCAGCCGCAAACGCTCCCTTAAGCCCTCTGGGGCCTTGTCACCTGTGCACTTGGTCGCGATCAAGGTCTTGATTCGCTCCTCGATCCCGTAATGCTTGAAGCATCCGGGGCACGCCTCGAGGTGCTGGCGTAGCCGCTGTCGGGTCTCCGCCGTGCACTCGCCATCGAGCAGGGTCCATACCTCGGCTATCACTTCGGCACAGCCGAGCCGGCCGTGCGAATCGTCGTTGGGGCACGGCTCGGCTGGACCGGAAAACTCGCTCATCACGACACCTCCTCGTGCGCCTGCTGACCGCGGGTAAAGCCTCGCTCCTTGGCCACATCGGCCAGTAGACCACGTAGCTGGCGTCTGCCGCGGTGCAGCCGCGACATGACGGTACCGATCGGCGTGTCCATGATCTGGGCGATCTCCTTGTAGGGAAAACCCTCGACATCGGCGTAGTAGACCGCCATCCGGAACTCTTCGGGCAATGCCTGCAGTGCTTCTTTGATCTCGGTGTCCGGCAGCGCCTCCAGCGCCTCGACTTCAGCCGAACGCAGGCCGGTGGAGGAATGCTCGGCGTTCGCCGCCAATTGCCAGTCGGTGATCTCCTCGGTCGGATACTCCGCGGGCTGTCGCTGCCTCTTGCGGTAGCTGTTGATATACGTATTGGTCAGGATCCGGTACAGCCAGGCCTTCAGATTGGTGCCGGCCCGGAAGGAGCGAAAGCCTGCGTAGGCTTTCACCATCGTCTCTTGCAGCAGGTCCTCGGCGTCGGCGGGGTTGCGGGTCATGCGCAGCGCACCGCCGTAAAGCTGATCCAGCAAGGGAATCGCATCGCGCTCGAAACGCGCCGTCAGTTCGGCGTCGGTTTCGTGGTGGGTCTCGTGATTCTCCAGCTGCGCGTCCGACGGTGACTTGTCCGTCCCATCGACGTCAGCCATCGCGGTCCCTTCCCTTGCGGCACCATCGAAGACTCCTGGCGAGAACTCCAGGCGTTCCAGGACTGCCACCGACACTCTATTTTCCCCTCACTCGATCCTACGGCTATGCACGTTTCCGGCCACTTCGGCCCGCGACTGAACCAAATAACGGCATTTTGCTGCCCGCTTGTTCCCGGTCGACGGCCGGTGATGACGGTGAACGCTGATGTGGTTTGCGGCGGGGCCTCACCCCGGCCGCCGTGGACGGTCACAGCGAGCCTGACGCCCTTTCGGCAGAGATCACCGAGCGGTACGGGGCCGGCCGCACACTTGGCGAAATGTCGGCGGGATGGCGGCCGTTTCGTACCTGGGCGGCCGTTCATCTACGCGCGCTCCGCGAGCGCCGCACCCAGGAAATCGGCGGCCAGAGCAGGGGTTAGTGTGACGCCATGTCCCTCAAAGGTAAGACCATGTTCGTCTCCGGCGCTAGCCGCGGCATTGGCCTTGCGATCGCGAAACGCGCGGCACAAGACGGCGCCAACATCGCCCTGATCGCCAAGACCGCAGAGCCGCACCCGAAGCTGCCGGGCACGGTGTACACCGCCGCCAAGGAGCTCGAGGAAGCAGGCGGACAAGCGTTGCCGATCGTCGGGGATGTCCGCGACCCGGATTCGGTGGAGTCCGCGGTGGCGAAGGCCGTCGAGCAGTTCGGCGGCATCGACATCTGCGTGAACAACGCGTCGGCGATAAATCTGGGGTCCATCACCGAGGTGCCCATGAAGCGGTTCGACCTGATGAACGGCATCCAGGTGCGGGGCACCTATGCGGTGTCGCAAGCATGCATAGCCCACATGAAGGGCCGGGAGAACCCGCACATCCTGACGCTGTCGCCGCCGGTGCTGCTTGACGGCAAATGGCTCAAGCCGACGGCGTACATGATGGCCAAGTTCGGCATGACGCTGTGCGCGCTGGGGATCGCCGAAGAGCTGCGCGACGAGGGCATTGCGTCCAACACATTGTGGCCGCGCACGATGGTGGCCACCGCCGCGGTGCAAAACCTGCTCGGCGGTGACGAGGCGATGGGGCGGGCGCGCAAGCCCGAGGTCTACTCCGACTCGGCCTACATCGTCCTGAACAAGCCCTCCCGCGAGTACACCGGCAAATCGTTGCTGTGCGAGGACGTACTGGTGGAATCCGGCGTTACCGACCTGTCGGTGTATGACTGCATACCGGGTTCGAAACTCGGCGAAGATTTCTGGGTGGAAGGCGTCAACCCGCCGGGGTACGCCGGGCCCTCGTCGTGATCGCAAGCGCGGCGAAGCCGGGCGCGGCGGGTCACGACGATCGATAGCGTGACAGGCGCCGCGACGCCGGCTCTGATGGCTCTGATCAAAGCCGATGTGCCGCATGAGATCTTCCAATTCGAGGTCATCGGCGACCTATCGCAGTCCGGCGACATTGCGCCCGAACAGGTATTCAAGACGCTCATCATTGCGCTGCCAGACGAGCTGGCGGTCGCGATCGTGCCGGTGCCATCGCGGTTGTCGCTGAAGTCGGCTGCCGCAGTACTGGGTGCCACCAAAGCCGGCATGGCCGAACCCGCCGCCGCCGAGCGGGCCACCGGTTATGTGGTCGGCGGCATCTCCCCTTTCGGTCAGCGCAAGCGGCTGCGGACCGTGGTGGACAGCTCGGCGTTGCGCTTCGAACGGGTGCTCTGCAGCGCCGGCAAGCGGCATTGGGACGTCGCGGTGGCCCCGCAGGACCTGATCCGGCTGACCGGCGCGATCGCCGCGGACATCCGGGCTTAGATGCGTGCTGAATAGTGAGGACTCACCGAACTGAATTTTGCTCTACTCGAGTCCCGCATCGACCACGTCAATGCCGGTCAGGATGCAGTGATGACGGTGCGGGGGCGGCGGTGTATTAAAGGCCCTACACGGGCAACCACAACATGCTGTCGCTGCGGTTCCCGCCATCTCGACAACCAACCTCCTCACGAGGCCTGCGACAAGGATGGTGCCTAGTGACCACCGACTCTGAAGATCGACCGACGACCTCGAATTCGGGAATGCCGCGTTGGCTCAAGCGAGTGATCATGTTCGCGATCCTCGGCGCTGTCCTGGTCATCGTGTATTTCATTCTGGCGGCGTTCCTCCCGCGCTGGTGGGCGGAGCGGATAGGCGAGCTGGCCGATAGAGATTTCGCCCGGGGTATTACGTCGGGTCTGCTCTTCGGCGGAGTGTGCACGCTGGTGCCGTTGCTGCAAGTGCTACTGGCAGTCCTGTTTCGGCACAAGCGCGGCGGGCGGGTCATCGCCGGTATCGCGGCCCTTGTGGCGCTCGTGTTCGCATTGCCGAATCTGATGACGCTCAGCATCGTTCTCGGGGGCAGCAGCGCCGCGCACGCGGGCCAACGGATCATGGACGTGGAGGCACCCGGATTCCGCGGTGCGTCCCTGGTCGGGGCGATCATCGCAGCGCTGGTATTCATTGGGGTGGTCGTGTTGACGATTCAGTACCGACGTCGCGGACGTGAGCTTGCGAAGGCGCGCGCCGGTCAATAACCTGCAGCTCGGGTTTGGTCACCCGCGCAGCACCGAAGCGCGACCATCGAGCGCGGTCCGACGTCGAGTTGTGCGCCGGCAATGCCCGTTCGTGCGGGATCGAACGTGTCACAGTCGATGTCCCAACGGCGCGCGGAGGCATCGGCGGGCACGGTGAAGGTCAGAGGTTCCCACCACGCGTTGAAGAAGACCAGGAAGTCGTCATCGAGCAGTGGTGTGCCGGCGGCGTCGACGTCGGGATCCGTTGAGCCGTCTATCCAAAGGGAGACGCTCCGCGCCACCGGATCGGCCCAATTCTGATCGGTCATTTCTGTCCCCGACACGGTGAACCAGCGCAAGTCCGCAGCGGCGGGGCCGGTGAGGAAGCGCCGCCGTCGGAGCGCCGGATGACGTCGGCGCAACTCGATGAGATCCGTTGTGAACCGCAGCAAGTCACGGTCGATCGTCGACCAGTCGAACCAGGTGATGTCGTTGTCCTGGCAGTACGCATTGTTGTTGCCCCGCTGGGTGCGGCCGGCCTCGTCGCCGCCCAACAACATCGGCACACCGGCCGAGAGCAACAGGGTGCCCAGACAGGCCCGCTGCTGTCGCGCCCGCAACGCCAGCACGTCCGGATCCGTTGTCGGACCCTCCATCCCGCAATTCCAGGAGCGGTTGTCGTCGGTGCCGTCGCGATTGCCTTCGCCGTTGGCCTCGTTGTGCTTGCCGTTGTAGGACACCAGATCGGCCAAGGTGAAGCCGTCATGCACGGTGACGAAGTTGACCGATGCGCTTGGGCGGCGTCCCTCGCCACGCCCGCCGTAGATGTCGGCCGAACCACAAAGCCGCGACGCGAAGTCGCCCAGCATCCGGTCCTGGCTACGCCACCAGTCGCGGGTCGTGTCGCGGAAGCGCCCGTTCCACTCGCTCCATAGCGGCGGGAAACGGCCGACGTCGTAGCTGTCCAACCGGCCGACGTCCCACGGCTCGGCGATGAGCTTCGCCTGCGAGATGAGCGGATCTTGGGCCACCAAATCAAAAAAGGCCGAGAACGGGTCGAAGTCACCCTCCTGCCGGCCTAGGGTCGGTGCCAGGTCGAAACGGAAACCGTCGACGCCCATCTCGCCAAACCAGTAGCGCAGCGAATCCATGATCATGCGCAGTGCCACAGGGTTTCCGGTGTTCACAGAATTACCGCACCCGGTGGTGTCGATGTAGCGGCCTGGATCGTTCGGGTCGAGGCGGTAGTACGCGGCGTTGTCCAAGCCTCGGTAGCACAGGGTGGGACCCTCGGGTCCGCCTTCGGCGGTGTGGTTGAACACCACGTCGAGCACAACCTCCAGTCCCGCCGCATGAAAGGTATCGACCATCGCGCGGAATTCCTCGACCTGGCCGCCTGGCCGGCCGCCGCGCACTGCCGCGGAGTAGCCGGCGTGCGGGGCGAAGAAGCCGATCGTGTTGTACCCCCAGTAGTTCGTCAGACCGTTCGCCACCAGGAATTCCTCGGGCACGTAGTGGTGGACCGGCAGCAGCTCCACCGCGGTGACACCGAGACGGATCAGGTGCTCAAGCGACGCGTCGTGCGCCAGACCGGCGTAGGTGCCGCGGAGTTCCGGTGGCACGTCGGGATGGGCGGCGGTGAATCCGCGCACGTGCACTTCGTAAACGATCGTGTCGGCGAGCGCGCGGTGTGGGCGGAATGCTGTCAGGGCGGGTGCGCCGGCGAGGACCACCCCGCGCGGCATGTGAGCGGCCGAGTCCAGCGGGCTGGGCGCGGATGGGTTATCTGTTGCGTGTCCGAGCAGTTCGGGCCCGAACTGCACCTGGCCCTCGATTGCGCGAGCGTACGGGTCGAGCAGCAGCTTGGCGGCGTTGTAGCGCAGGCCTCGTGCCGGTTCGTAGGGCCCGCTGACGCGGAGACCATAGAGCTGCCCTGGCCCTACCCCCGGAACAAATCCGTGCCAAACGTCGCCGTCGCGCTCGGGCAGAACCAGTCGCTCCTCAGTGCCGTCGGCGGCGAACAGGCACAGGGTCACCTGCTCGCCGCCCGACGACGCCGCGAAGTTCGTGCCGTGCGCGTCGGTGGTCGCGCCCAGATGCGCGGACCTGCCGGGAAGAATCTTGTGGCTCATCCGGTCTTCTCAGTTCGTAGCCTTCTAGAACTGAAAAGGTATGCCATCCGTCGCGCAAGGACGTTGTCGGCGTCACCGACAACAGGACACCGACGGTGTCGGCGACACCATTGACAGCTGGGGACGCCAGTAATGCGCGAGCGGGCGGCTCGAGCTTGCGCCCTCGACTCTGAATTCTTGCTCTATCCGAGTCCGGCATCAACCAGGAGGCGTGAGAGCCCGAGTTCGGCGCACTTGGCAGAAGCTGGCGTCAGTTCTTTTCGGGCGTGCGCTGTCCGGCCGGCGGCCGTAAGCATTTCGACGAGGAGCAGTTGTGCCTGCAGCGCCGACAGGGGTCTGCGCTCACCGTCGATTCCCGCGGCCAGATCAGCGGCCCGTCGGCACGCCTGCTCCCGGTCAGCCGCGGAGTCGCTCGCGGATAACAGGCGGATCCCGGAGTCCTCGTCGAGTTCGGCTGTCATCGTGGCGATTCCATTGCCGTGGGGGATGGTTCGTGGCGATCGCAAACCGGCGGTAACCGCTTGCGGGAGCTCGATGCCCAGCCGGACGCGCTCATTGTTGATCCTTGCGGCTAGACGCGGCAGCCGCAGCTGCTGCGCGGCGGTCGCGCCAGCGGCCAGCCGCTCGACCGCAGACCCGCGATCCCCCTGTGCTGCCTTGAGCCGGGCACCGATCGCGTACCTGGCGGACAGATAATCCACTATGCCACTGTCGGAGCTCAGTACATCGCTCTCGCCGAGTAGGTGCGCTGCCTCGGCAAAGTCGCCAGTTTCGTAGAGCGCTTCGCCCAGCAGCGCACCCGCGAGCCGCGCCGCGTGCGAGTGGCGTCCGACACCGGTGGCGATCTCGTACGCTTCTCGGAAGTTCTTCAGGGCATCTGGAATGTCGAGCTGATACCTGGCGGCGATGCCAGCCAAACAACGTCCGTAAACAGTGGTGAACGGTCCCATCGCCTCCTGGTAGGGCGCGGCACGCTCAAGCAGCCGGCGGGCCGCGTCGAAATCGAAGCGGTAGATCGCTGCGAACGCCGCGGCATTTCCGGCGACTCCGGGCACCCACGGATTCAGGGTGTCCGGTCTCGACATTGCCTCGGCCACTAGATCATCTACGCGCTCGATCCGATCGGCGAAGGCTTCGGCAACTGCTCGCACCACGTCCGCCTCAGCCCCCAGATCGGCCCGTGTCGCCTCTGAGAGGTCCGTGCGGGCCAGGGCGGCCTGGAAGCGGTTCAACGCGATGTCGGTCAGCGCCGGACGTTGCAACAGGATGTTCGCCCAGGCGATCACCAACTGGAGCCGGGGTCGGCCGACCACCAGATCGGGTGACAATTTCTTGACGATGCCGAGCAGCGTGGTCATCTTCGACTGTTCGAGCAGTCTTGTGCCATCCAGCTCGACGAGATCAACCGCGTGGCCAGGATCGCCCGCGGCCAACGCATGGTCGACGGCCTCGTTGAGGTAGCCGTTTTCAGCGAACCATACCGATGCGGTGCGGTGAAGCTTTCCGACCCGGTCGGGGCGGTCCCGTTCGAGTCGGTGGCGCAGAAATTCGGCGAAGATGTGATGGAAGCGGAACCAATTCGGGTCGTCGTCGACCCGCTGCAGGAAGAATCCGCGCTGCTCGACCTGTTCCAACATCGCCTGCCCGTTCGTCGCACCCGCCAGCACGGAGGCCAGCCCTCCGCAGGTGCGCTCGGTGATCGATGTCGTCTGCAGAAAATCGCGCACATCGAGTTCGATGGTGTCGAATACGTTTTCGGCCAAGAAGTCGCCGACCACGTCGCTGGCATCGGAAAGCCGGCCCAGCAGGTTATTCACGTCGCCGCCGCCGCGCAGCGACAATGCGGCCAGCCGTAGGGCAGCGGCCCACCCGTCGGTCGATGTGGTCAACGCCTCGACATCCCCGCGCGATAGCTGTAGGCGGCCGACATCGTTTAGGAACGAGAATGCCTCGTCGATGTCGAAACGCAAAGCACAGGAACCGATTTCGATCAACTCGTCGCGCATCCGCAACCTGCTCAGCGGTAGTCCGGCGCGAGACCAGCTGGTCACGATGATCTGTAGATGATGGCATCCGTTGTCCAACAAGAAACCGAGGGCGGCGATGGTTCGAGCGTCGGACACGCGGTGCCAGTCGTCGATCACCACCGCGATCCGGTCGTCTTTTTGGTGGATTTCGTCTATGAGCGACGTCAAGACATAGCGGCTCGCGTCACCGCCGTGCTGGTCCAGCACCTGCCCCAACGACTCGGCGAGAGCGGGACGGACCCGCCGGATCGACTCGAGCAGATGCGCCAAGAACCACACCTCATTGTTGTCATCGTCGTCGATCGTCAGCCAGGCGACCGCGACGCCGCCGCGCGAGAGTTCCTCGCGCCACTGCGCCGCCAGCGTGCTCTTGCCGAACCCCGAGGGAGCGTGGATGAAGACCAGTCGCCGCCGTCCGCCAGCGCGAAGCACGTCGATGACGCGGCCGCGGGCGACCAGTGATCCGGTGGCGACGGGGGGTCGGTATTTCGTCGCGGGTGTCGGGGGCGTGGTCGTGGAATCCGAACGAACAGGCCTGGACTCGGGCGATTTGCGGCGCTCCACGCCCAGGTCGACCGGACGGGCCATCTCGTCGACGGCGACACCGCTATGGCGCTGAATCTCACGAAGCTCGTCGCCGAATTCGGCTGCGGCGGTGGGACGATCCGCCGGATCCCGTGCCATCGTCCGCTCGATGATCGCGGCCACATCAGCTGGTAGTCCCTGCCCGCGCAGGTCCGGGATAGGTTGTGAGGTAATCCGCAGGAACTGAGCGATCACCTGCTCGCCGGCGCGGCGTTCGAAGGCGGCGTGGCCGGTCAACGCGCAAAACAACGCCGCACCCAGCGAATACACATCGGATGCCGGCGTCGGCGGTGCGCCCTCGAGCACTTCCGGGGCTGTGAAAGCCGGCGAACCGGTGATCAACCCGGTCGCCGTCTGGAAAGCCCCGGCGATCCTGGCAATTCCGAAGTCGGTCAGCTGCGGCTCACCGTAATCGGACAGCAGGATGTTGGCGGGCTTCACATCACGATGCAAAATGCCCGCGCCATGCGCGACCTCGAGCGCACCCGCGAGCTTCACGCCGATGCTGAGCGTCTCGCGCCAGTCAAGGGTTCCGTGCCTGCGGATCACCACCTCCAGCGAATCCTTGGCGTGGTAGGGCATCACGATGAACGGCCGGCCGCTGGCAAGGACGCCGACCTGAAAAACGTGCACGATGTGCGGGTGTCCCGAAAGGCGGCCCATGACGCGCTGCTCGCGTAGGAAGCGGGCAAGATTGTCAGAGTCAAGATCCGCGGTCAGCACCTTGACCGCAACGGCGCGGTCCAGCATGGGCTGAGCGCAGCGGTAGACGACGCCGAAGCCGCCGTGCCCGATCTCCTCGACATCGTCAAATCCCGCCTGGCCCAGTTCCGCGGCGATGTGAGCGATCAGATCCCGCTGCGTTGCACGCGGGTCGACGTCGGCCATCGACGTTCACAATCCTCACTCTGGAGGCCATTTGCCTCCAATTGATCGACTAGTAACTCACCATATCGCCGACCGGCGCGGGCCGGTACCAGATTCCTGCTTGCGGGGTCGATCTGATCGGGTGTGACCGTGTTATCGGTGCTGCCGATTCCGTCGTCGGTTTTGTGGCCGAGGTGCTTGGCCATCTGGCTGGCGACAACGAGAACGACGTCCGGTTGCGGCGCACCTCGAGGATCTGCCCGCTGGCCGGTAAGGCTACTTCAGCAGTGCGCGTGCCATGACGACGCGTTGAATCTGGTTGGTGCCTTCATAGATTTGGGTGATCTTGGCGTCGCGCATCATCCGTTCGACTGGGAAATCGTTGGTGTAGCCGGCGCCGCCGAACAGCTGTACCGCGTCGGTGGTCACCTCCATGGCCACGTCGGAGGCAAAACACTTCGAGGCCGAGGAGATAAAGCTCAACGCCGGCTCGCCGCGCTCGGCGCGCGCGGCGGCGCTGTAGACCATCAGACGAGCCGCCTCCACCTTCATTGCCATATCCGCCAGCATGAACTGCACACCCTGGAAATCGCTGACCGACCGCCCAAACTGCCTGCGCCCCTTGGTATAGGCGATCGCCGCGTCCAGCGCCCCCTGCGCGATTCCGACGGCTTGCGCCCCAATGGTCGGGCGGGTGTGATCCAGCGTCGCGAGCGCAGTCTTGAACCCGGTGCCCGGCTCGCCGATGATCCGATCGCCGGGAATGCGGCAGTCCTCGAAATACAACTCGGTCGTCGGCGAGCCCTTGATACCCAGCTTGCGTTCCATTGGCCCGACGCTGAACCCGGGGTCATCCTTGTGCACCATGAAGGCCGAGATCCCGCTGGCGCCCTTATCCGGATCGGTCACCGCCATCACCGTGTACCAGGTCGACTTGCCGCCGTTGGTAATCCAGCACTTGGCGCCGTTAAGCACCCATTCGTCGCCGTCGCGCCGCGCACGGGTGCGCATCGCGGCCGGGTCACTACCGGCCTCGCGCTCTGAGAGAGCATACGAGGCCATCGCCTCCCCCGACGCAAGACTCGGCAACACCTGCTTCTTCAGCTCATCCGATCCCCGCAAAATCAAACCCATCGTGCCCAGCTTGTTCACCCCCGGGATCAACGACGCCGACGCATCAACACGCGCCACCTCCTCGACGACGATGCACGTGGCCACCGAATCCGCGCCCTGGCCGCCGTACTGCTCGGGCACGTGGATCGCGGAAAACCCCGACGCGCTGAGAGCCTTGAGCGCCTCCTCCGGGTAACGCGAATGTTCATCGACGTCGGCGGCGTGCGGTGCGATCACCTGCTCGCACAGATCCCGCAACACCGCGCGCAACTCGTTGTGCTCGTCGGGCAGCCTGAACAGATCGAACGACGGATTGCCGGACATCGGGAAATCCCTTCTCGTGCAGGTTCTTCGCAATGGTTGGAATTCCAATTGCTGCGGTTATCAACGCAGTGGCGTGTTGGACAACCGGACTTTCGATTCGGCAAGACCGTAGCGATCCTGGCTGGTCTTCGCCCAGTCCCCAACCAACTAATTCCCGAAACCACTTTGTATTCCGGGGACAAGCAGTCATTTCGGGGCGCGGTGCCCCAGCCGCGGTCATGGTCGCGGCTCTCACGCTCGTCGGTCAGCGACAATGATGAGGATGATCTTCGTTCCCTGAAGCCGATGGCGGTGGCCTGATCGAGGTATAACCTGCCAGGCATGGATTGCGACATGGTGCGGCAGCCGTCTGGGACGGAGGCGGGAAAGCACCAGGTGACCTCGGCGCGGAATCGATGTCCGAGATGACTAATGAGATCGCGGGGAACCAACGCCCGGCGCTCATTGCCAACGTCATCGTGTTGTGCTCATGAACGCGTCACCGTCCGATAGGGCCGGCACGGAGCGCCTTATCCCGGTGCTGGGGCAGCAGATCCGTGTCAGCGTCCGCTCCGGGACGGGGGTACCGCTGGTGTTGTGCAATGGCATCGGCGCCAGCCTGGAAGTGTTGGACCCAGTAGTGGAGCACCTTGATCCGGACACCACCGTGGTGCGGTTCGACGCGCCGGGCAGCGGCGGTTCACCGGATTCACCACTGCCGTATGGGTTTCCATACCTGGCCGCAGTACTGCGACAACTTCTGAACAAGCTCGATCTCAACACCCGGGCCGTCGATGTCCTCGGATTGTCGTGGGGCGGCGCGCTCGCACAGCAGTTCGCAATTCAGAACCCGCGCTACTGCAGGCGACTGATCCTGGTCTCGACCGGGAACGGCGCGATCATGGTGCCCGGAAAAGCGGGTGTGCTGGCCAAACTGCTCACACCACGCCGGTTCCTAGACCACCAGTACGCGGCCTCGATCGCCGGTGACCTCTACGGCGGGACGGTCCGCACCGACCCGTCGGTCGTGAAGCGATTATTCGACCGCCAGTTGATGTCCGGCTCCCGCGTTGGATACCTGCATCAGCTGCTCGCCGGTTCGGTGTGGACGAGCATCTTCGCGTTGCCGCTGGTCCGGCAGCGGACAATGGTCGTCGCCGGACTCGACGACCCCGTCGTCCCGCTGTCTAACGCCAGGATCCTGCATCGGCTGCTGCCCAATTCGACTCTGCATCTTCACTCCGGCGGACACGTCGATCTGATCACCAACGCCGCAGAGCTCGCACCGGTCGTCGAAATGTTCAGACGGATGAATTAAAGCGGCGCTGCGATTGTCAAACCCGCTTGGACTTTAGACAAACGCGCTGAGGCCGGTCAACGAGCGCCCGACGATCAGCGTGTTCATCTCCCGTGTACCTTCGTATGAGTAGATCGCCTCGGCGTCGGCGACGAAGCGGCCGACGTTGTGCTCCAACAAGATTCCATTGCCGCCGAGCAGTTCGCGCGCCCAGCCCACCGTTTCGCGCATCCGCACGGTGCAAAACGCCTTCGCCAACGAGGAGTGCCGGTCCTCGGCCAGCCCCTCGTCCTGAAGTTGCGACAGCCGCACGCACAGCCCGTATGCGGATGTGACGTTGCCGAGCATCCGCACCAGCAGATCCTGGACCAGTTGGAATCCGCCGATCGGACGACCGAATTGCTGTCGGCTGCACGCGTAGGCCAGCGCGTTCTCATACGCCCCCATCGCACAACCGACCGCCATCCACGCCACTCCGGCGCGGGTTACCCGCAGCACCTCGGCGGTGTCTTTGAACGAGTTCGCCCGCTGCAGTCGCTCGGACTCCGCGACACGCACATCGTCCAGTGTGATGAGGCCGTTCTGGACTATCCGTAGCGCGATCTTATGCATTTGCTTCTCCACGGTGAACCCCGGCAAGGAGTTCTCTACCACAAAGCCTTTCACCCGCCCGTCGTCGACGTCTTTGGCCCAAATGATCGTCAGGTCCCCGAAGGTCGAGTTGCCGATCCACTTCTTTTGGCCGTTGAGGATCCAGGTGTCGCCATCGCGCCGCGCTGTCGTCTGCAGCCCACCCGAGGCACCCGAACCCACCTCCGGTTCGGTCAGCCCGAACGAGCCGATCTTGTCGTAGCGCGCCATAGCGGGCAGGAACCGCTCGCGTTGCTCGTCGGAGCCGCACAGATAGATCGACCCCATTGCCAGTCCGCCGTGGACTCCGTTGAAGGTGGCAATCGAGCAGTCCGTGCGGGCGAGCTCCATCGCGATCATGCCGTCGAGCAGGTAACGGCGTCCGCCGCAGCCATAGCCGTGGTAGGGCAGGCCGGCGATGCCCAGTTCGCGCATCCCAGGCACGATCTCGATCGGAAAGGTCGCGCGTGACCAGTGCTCCAGGAGCACAGGTGCCACATCGGTCGTCATGAACTTGCGCACCGCATGCAGCAGCTGGCGCTCCTCGTCGGAGAGCAGGCACTCGTACGAGTAAAAGTCCGAGGTGTCGAAGTCGTTATGGCTCATGGCCGTTCCCCTGGCTCGAGCAGAAATCTCGCGATGACGGGCGCGAGCTCGTCGGCGTTTTGGACGAGGTCGATGTGTCCGCCGGTATGCAGATGAAGCAGCGAATGAGGCAGCAGCGTGTTCATGATGTGCGCGTTGACCACTGGGATGATCGGATCATCGGTGCCAGCCACGATCAACGTCTCCTGCCGCACCACAGGCAATGCGAACAAGCTGGTCCAGACCGAACCTGCGAGCAGCTGATGCAGGTAGCCGATCTTCGATCCAGCGTGCAACTGCCGCACGAACAGTCGCGCGACGTCCTCGCTGTGAGCGCGGACGGTACCGCCGTACAGCTCCCCAGCGATGGACGCGAGGTAATCGGGATCCGAGAACCGGCGCGGGGTAAGCATTTTCGCCAGCACCCGCGGATGGGCAGGCACCATGAGCGCGCCGGTGCCCGTCGCCACCAGAACCAGGCGCCGGCATCGGCGCGGATTCTGGAAGGCGAACTGCTGCGCAAGCGCGCCGCCCCAGGACAGCCCCAGCACATCTACCACGCTGATACCCAGCTTGGACAGGACCCGGCCCAGCACCCAGGCGAGGTAGGGAAACCCATAGGGAGCAATGGATGTGGGCGATCCCCCGGTCCCGGGCACGTCGAATCTGACGACCCCGATATCAAACTGATCCAAGTACTCCACCAGCGGATCGAGCACTTCCAGGCTGGCCCCGATGCCGTTGCACAGCACCAGCGGCACCCCGGTTCCGTGGTGTACGTTCACTCGGATCCGCTGCCCGCCGGCGGTGACGTAGCATTCCTCGCCGATCATGCTCTCCTGCGGCGCGCTGCGCATGGCTCACTTCTCCATCACGTAGCTACCCGGGGCCGGACCAAGCGGCGGCAGGTCTTCACCGCCAAGCGTTTTCGGTGCATCGACCTCCGGGCCGCTGCGCTCGGCGAGCCAACGCACGTAGTCCGGCCACCAAGAGTCAGCGAACTTCTGCGCAGACTCCAGCCACTGTTCGGGATCTTCTGGACCTTCCGGGCCGACGGGCCCAGTCCGGTACGACGCCTTCGGGTTGCCGGGCGGGTTGACCAGTGCCGCGATGTGACCACTGGTCGACAGCACGTAGCGGTTGTCCTTGCTGCCGAGCAGGCGCGCGCTGCGGTAAGTCGCTTGCCAAGGGGATATGTGGTCGGCGACGCCGCCGATGACGTACGCGTCGGACGTGATCTTGCCCAGGTCGACCGGACTGCCGAGCATGCTGATAGCACCGGGGGAGACAAGCGAGTTGTGCAGCCCCATCAGCACCATGTCGCGGTGCAGGGCGGCGGCCATCCGAGTGGTGTCGGCGTTCCAGAACAACACGTCGAACGGCGCCGGCTTGCGGCCCTGCACATAGTTGTTCACTACGTACCGCCACACCAGGTCGGTGGGCCGTAGCCATGCGAACATCTCCGCCATGTCACGTCCGTCGAGGTAGCCCTTGCGGCCCGAAACTCGAATCGCCGCCTGCGCCGCGCGCTCGCTCATTGCCGCGGCCGCGAGGCCGGCCCGGGTCTCGTCGAGCACGGTCACCGCCAAGTTGAGGCCCGCGATCCGATCGCCTTCGCCGATATCGGCGAGATGGGCGGCGGTCATCGCCGCGAGGATGCCGCCCGAGCAGGTGGCGAGAAGGTGGGCGCTGTCGGTCCCGGTGATTTTCTGCACCGCATCGATTGCCTCGATGATCGCCGCGCCGTAGGCGTCGAAGCCCCAATCACGATGGCGGGCTTGCGGGTTCCGCCACGAAATGACGAACACCTGTTGACCCTGCTGCACAAAATACTCGATCATGCTGCGCCCGGGGGCGATGTCCATGACGTAGTACTTGTTGATCACCGGCGGCACCATGAGCAATGGAATGGCGCGCACTTTGAGTGTCTGTGGTGCGTACTGGATCAGTTCGAACATCGAGGTTTGCAACACCACCGCCCCCTTGGTGATGGCCACGGTCTCGCCCACCGAGAAAGCGTCGGGCTCTATCATCGCCGGCACGCGAGGCTTCGAAAGCATGTCTCGGGCAAAGGCTCTCGCGCCTCGCACCGCGTTCAGACCGCCGGTGTCGATCAGCGCCTTCCATCCCAGCGGGCTGATCAGCGGGTTGTTGGTCGGCGCCAGACCCTCCACAATGTTGTCGACGACGAACCGCATCTTCTCGTCGTCCCGCCAATCCAGCTGCGCGTCGTCGAGCATACCTTCGGCGGTCTCGGCGCCGGCCAGGTAGGCCTGCATGATTCGGTGCAGCAGCGGATTCTCCTGCCAGGCAGGGTCGCTGAAGCGTTTGTCGGCCCGCGCCGGGGCACGGTGGGACTTGCCTGCCACGATAGCGCCGAGTTCACGAGTAAGGGTGCCAACCCGGTCAGCCACTGCACCCGGGTGCTGCGCGAGGTTGGAACCGAAACGGGCCCAGGTGGCGTTCGGCATCATTCGGCCGGCAAATGGCTTGGTGGCGCTGGTGAGTAGCAAGTCGAGCGGTGCAGCCAGCTCGTCTGCTTTCGCCGCGGGAATTAAGGCTTTCGAGGCAGTTGCCACGGTTACTGTGTCCTTTCAATTGCAGGAACGGTGATGTCGCGCTTTTGGACCTTGCCGGTGGGGCCCTTAGGCAGCGCGTCGACAAGCCAGACCTGGCGCGGATACTTATAAGCGGCCACCCGGGCCTTGACGTAGTCGCGCAACTCTTCCGGTGTCACTGTCGCGTCCTTTTTGAGAGCGACCGCGGCGCCTACCTCCTCGCCGAGCGAGTCGTGCGGGATACCGACGACGGCAGCTTCGGCCACCGCTGGATGCTCGTAGAGCACTTCCTCGATCTCGCGGGGGTAGACGTTGTACCCACCACGGATGATCATGTCCTTGGTCCGGTCGACGATGTAGAAGTAGCCGTCCTCGTCGACCTTTCCGACGTCCCCGGTGTTCAGCCATCCGTCCGTGGTGATCGTGGCCTTGGTCGCGTCGGGCAGGTTCCAATAGCCCTTCATCACATTGTGGCCGCGGATCTGGATCTCGCCCGCCTGCCCCTGGGGCACCTCAACCCCGTCCAGATCGACCACCCGCATCTGAACACCTTCGATCGGGGTGCCGATCGAACCCACCTTGCGCTCCCGGTGCGGATGATTGAACGCAGCCGCCGGAGAGGTCTCGGAGAGCCCGTAACCCTCGAGAACGGTGCAGCCAAAGGCCTTTTCGAAGTCGGCGAGAACCTGGACGGGAAGTGCGGCACCACCGGAGACACAGGTCCGCAGACTGCGCGTCGCCTCCGTTGCGGCCTGGTCGGCCACGCTGAGCAGAGCCGAATACATGGTCGGCACCCCCTCGAACACCGTGACCCCGTCTCGCTCGATCACTTCGAGAGCCTTGCGCGGGTCGAACCGAGGGATGAGCGTCAACGTCGCTCCGGCCAGGACCGAGCCATTGAGCCCGCAGGTCAGGCCGAACACGTGGAATAGCGGCAAGCAGCCCATCACCACGTCGTCCGGCCCGGTCTCGACCAGGGTACGGACGGCGACCTCAGCGTTGCGTCCCAGGTTGCCGTGGGTCAGCATCGCGCCCTTGGGCTTGCCGGTGGTGCCGGAGGTGTGCAGGATGACCGCGACGTCGTCGTGGCCGCGTTGCACCGGTGTGTCCTGGCGCGGCAGGTCGGCGATCAGCTCGGTCAGTCCGGCGTCATCGACGAGCCAGTACTGGGCGCCCACCACGTCGGCGCCGGCGGTGGCTTCGTCAGCGAATGCGGGCGCCGCGAACAGCGCCTTGGCACCGCTGTTGGACAGGTAGTAGGACACCTCACGGAATTTGAGCAGCGGGTTCATCGGAACCGCGACAGCGCCGCGATACATGATGCCGTAGAACACGATGGCGAATGCGGGGGTGTTGGGCAACATCACGCCCACCCGATCGCCCGGTTCGACTCCGGCCTGTTCCAGCAGTGTCGCCACGCGGGCGGCCGCGGCGTCGAACTCGGCGTAGGTGAACCGCAGTTCGTCGCACCGCAGCGCAACGCGTTCGGGGTGGCGATCCTTCGATGCGACGAGGTTGGCGCTCAGTGCTGTCATGAGATGCCTCCGGGGATCTGCTTGAGGTGCCGGGTTCTGTGCTCGTTGTGCGGTCTCCAATCGTCCTCTCGACGATCTCGCACGACAATGTCGGCGGGAACAACAACCTGGCCGCTTTGCTGTGACCGCGCACACCTTGTCGCGGACCCCGTAGTTGAAAGGCAGCGTGGTAGACCGTTCTGGTCAGCACAGGCACGCGTGCATCCTCAGTGTCAACGACGACGACCTGGCTCTTGGTGGTGATAACCAAAGTGGCCACCAGCACGGCCAGGTCACAGCCCGCCTGGAGTGATCGTCGTTGCTCCATGGGCACCAGTCTGATCGCCCGGCGGTCCTGCGCGAGCGACAACAAGGTGTTGACGTTGAGACATCTTCGTGCACTGAGGTGTTGAATGACTCGACCCGGCGTGGCGCCAGGACCCAGCGGGCGGGAGGAAGTGCGGCCGACGTTGCTGTCGGCCTAATGTTCCATGGCAGCAGGACAATTCGGATGCTTACCCGCACCGCGGCACACCTGGCTAGCGTTGTCGCCGGTAATACAACGGTACGCCAGGAACCCGCCAGATCTGGACGTGTCCTCGCGTCATCGATGTGCCCCATGATGATTCTCCGCTCGGCCGCCCTGCGGGCGTCGCGGTAGGCGGGTCGAAGACCGCGTCGCGGATGATTTTGGCGTAGATGTGCAGCCAGTATCCTTCGCAATCTCCTTGAGCGCGGCCTTATCCGGCTCGGCGACAGCCAGGCGCTGTCGCCCGGCCGGCTGGTGGTGGCCATCGGCAACCCGCTCGGCTTCGAGGCCACCGTCACCGCCGGCGTGGTCTCCGCCCTCGGCCGCTCGCTGCGCGGCGAGGGCGGGCGGCTGATCGAGGACCTGATCCAGACCGACGCGGCGCTCAATCCCGGCAACTCCGGCGGCGCCCTGGTCTCCTCGGCCGGCGAGGTGGTCGGGATCAACACCGCGGTGATCGCCGGCGCTCAAGGGATCTGCTTCGCCGTCGCCTCCAACA
>Ga0209530_1000296_pt1 | contig 40391 bp, 40 predicted proteins | sample BlaSpr_A8_Ref_O1_FD_187987 | JGI IMG/M metagenome (GOLD analysis project Ga0209530, IMG submission 187987) | Forest soil microbial communities from Thunder Bay, Ontario, Canada - Black Spruce, Ontario site 2_A8_Ref_O1 (SPAdes) (version 2) | ecosystem: Environmental > Terrestrial > Soil > Boreal...
CCGGTCACCGCTTCCATCCATCTCGAACTCTAACACGTATCGAATATAATAGCAATCACAAATCTGCTTTATTTTTTCGCATAGTCAGATCGTGACATACACCAGCCCCCGTGCGTGGGCTGAGCGCACGGGGGCCGGTGTGGCACATCCCGCGCGCCCGCCCCAGAGGGCGCACACCCGCCTTCGCCCCGATCTGGAGGCGGAGGGGAGGAGTCGGGTGCAGTGCGCCCTCGCGGGAGGCGGGGCGGACGCGCGGGGGTCGCGACGACCGGGGCTGGCGGAAGGTGGGAATGCAGCCTCAGGGGCGCCGCGGGTTGGTGGCTTGTTACTGGGCGGCTACGGGGAGTTCGGAGAGCTTGGCTAGATGGGGCGGCAGGGTGAGCGTGACGACGCTTTCCTGCTCTTCGGGATCGGTCCGGGCGACCACGGCGATCGTCATGACGTCGCTGCGGTTGACCGGGAGGTGCGGTGTGCCCGGGGGCACGTACATGAAGTCGCCGGCCTTGACGACGGTGCACTGCTGCAGGCCCTCGCCGTGCCAGACCTCGGTCTCGCCGCTGACGGTATAGATGGCGGACTCGTGGCCCGCGTGGAAGTGCGGGACGCCTCGGGTGCCCGGCGGGATCGTCACCAGGTGCAGGCATAGCGCGTGGGCGCCGGCGGACCTGCTGGTGACTCCGGCCGCGAGGCTGACGCCCTGCTTGCCGGAGTAGCTGTCGCCCGAGCGGATGATCACACAGTCACCCGGGTTGGCCAGCCCTGCCACCGTCGGCGCACGAAGTGCGCGTTCCCAGACTTCGCTTACTCTGAGCATTTTCTTGTATCCTATCCGTGATGTCTCCTGTGCCAAGATTATGACCATCCGTATTCATTTGAACACTCCCCGTAAGGGTACGGTCTCCTAACTTTTTGGTTAGGGATATCTATCCTCGAAGTAAGCTCCATCGAAACCCGCCGGTCCGCACCTCGCCGAGCATCATCTCCGCGAGGTCTTCGCCAAGCCCATGGCTCCCGCTCCGCCCCAGTTCACAGCCCTGCGGCCTAGCCTGCCAGCGGTGCCAACGAGCCAAATCGACCCAGTGGCGCCGGTCGCCCAGCGTGCCAGTGGCGCCACCGGGTCGGCAAAAAGGGCCAGGAAACGCCGCTGAGCGATGCCGATGGCGCCACTGGCACGCTGAGCGTTGTTGAGGGGTTCCCGGCGCAGCGCGGGTGGCGGTGGCGGGGGCGCCGCGCTGTCAGGACCCGGCGGCCAGCGTCAGCTAGCGGCCATCAGGCGCGCCAGAACCCGCACCTCGGTGAGGGCGGTGGTGCGCCGTGCCGTTACCCAGTCCACCAGCGCGGAGGCGTCGCGGACCGGCCCCGTGAAGTACACCAGGTTGACGTACCAGATGTCGGCGGGCCTGCCGATACCGCGCAGGCCCGCCGCCGCGAGCTGGCCAGCGAAGGCATCCGCCAGTTCGTCGGCCGCCTGAGTTGCCGGCATCGCACGTGCCATCACCGAGACGGGGTGAGTGTCAGGCCGGTCAGCGTGAAGCGCATCGGCGGCGGGTCGCTGGCCGCCTTGCGCAGCGCGGTCGCATACCTGGCGGCCAGCAGGTCACCTTCCGGGATCTCGGCACGGTGGGGTTCCAGGCCGGCGCGGACAGTCAGGTGCGAGGTGGCTGGACTGCCGGGCAGCCAGTGATCCGTGCCGACGGCGGCCGCGGCGTCGAGCGCCACGCGCTCGATTTCCTCAGCGGCGTCTGGGTCGGGGCGCAGGATCACCGACACACCCCACTGCGTATCGCCGTCTACGGGTGCGGACCTGACTTGATGGGTGCCGGCGAGCAGCGCCGCGCGACCCGCGGCAAACAGCCGCCCGAACTTCCCGTCTTCCACCGCCTAGGAGAGGATGACCACGGGGTCGCCTACCCGGATCACGGCGTCCGGCGCGGGGTCGTCCGGGATGAGGTTGACGCCGAACCAGACCTTGCCGTCCCAGCGGCGATGCCGGGCAAGCGTCCACAAGGGCTCCTTGCCCTTAGCGGCGGTTTCCGGGTCGATCGTGGTGAACACGCAGCGGTCGCAGCCCTTGGGGACGCGGAAGGTCAGGTCGCCGATCCGCAGCCGATGCCAGGAGTCCTCGGCCCATGCTTCGCTGCCCGCCACCACGACGTTAGGGCGGAACCGGGTCATCGGGAGCGGCGCCTCACCCGAATGCGGGCCGGCCTCGATGAGGGCATTGAGAGCCGCAAGCGAGGCCTCACTGGTCAGCAGCAGCGGGTACCCGTCCGCGAAGGAGACCCGGTCGTCGTCCTGGCTGTAATCCGGGTTCACGCGCCGCCGGGTCGGATCGTCCAGGTAGACCAGCCGGATCGGCTCTCCCGCCACCTGAGTGAACCACGAGGCGGCCTCGTCCCCGGCCGGGGCGGCCTGCAGGTCGTAGCCCCCCACATTCACCGGCACCAGGTCGTTGCCGTCCGGCACCTTGACGGTGAGGGCCGGCGCCCCAGGTGCGGTCAGCGTCATCGCGGTCCCGTCGAACGAGGGCGTAACCAGGACCAGCGGCGGTCGCTCGCGGGCGGTCAGCGGGGAGCCGTCGGGGCTGACGACCATCCACCGCCGGTCCCCGGCCAGTCCCCACGGCTCGACTACCGCCTTCGTCAGGTCCTCGCCCCGGCATGACTTGACCGGGTAACGGCGGATTCTCGTTATATTGAGCGGCACATATCTATAGTGCACGTCAGTCGGAACTGTGGCGAGCGTACTTCTTGTGCACTGCCTGGCGTGACACGCCCAGGACCTTGGCGATGTCCTGCCAGGACCAGCCCAGCTCCCGAGCGTTCCTCACCTGGAGGGCCTCAAGGCGCTCCAGCAGGCCGCGCAGGGCGGAGACGGCTTGAAGCCCGGCGCGTGGCTCAGGGCCGTCCGCCGCCGCGACCAGTGTCGAAGGTGTTTCCATGCCGTCAACCTAGGTTGACATCGGCAATGTGTCAATCTAGGAACTGAACCGATCGGGCCTGCAGCGCGTATTCAGGAATATAGGCGACAATTGTGCCTGAGGCCTGAGTTCCCCCGGTAGAAAAGGAGGTGCGGGCGGTGACCAATGTCGCGAGGCGATCCGCGCCGCCTTCCCGCGGCGACCGGGTCGCCGCTCAGCCGCGCGCAGGGGGTGCGCCGGGCCGGGCGGGGAGTTCGCCTGGGCGGGCCGGGAGTTCGCCTGGGCGGGCCGGGAGTTCGCCTGGGCGGGGCGGGAAAGCGTCCGGCTGGACGGGGAGCGCCTCGATACGGGAGGCGCTGCTCGGGGGCATCGCGGTCGGCGCCATTGTCGTCATCGCGCTGTGGTGGCACGACACGCCCAGCGTGCGCGGCCTCGGCGGCTGGCTGACCGGGGCGGGCGAGATCCTCGGGCTGCTCGCCGGGTACGGCATAGTCGTGCTGGTCGCCCTGATGGCGCGGCTGCCGCCGCTGGAACGCGGCATCGGCTCGGACACGCTGGCACGGTGGCATGCGATGGGCGGCCGGTACGTCGTGAGCGTCATTGTCGCGCACGGGCTGCTGATCATCTGGGGCTACGCGGTGACCGCGCACACCAACGTGGTCAGCGAGTCCGCGACACTGCTCACCCAGTACCCGGACGTGCTGATGGCGACCGTGGCCGGGTTCCTGCTGCTCGGGGTCGGCATCGTCTCGATGCGCGCCGCCCGGCGGCGGATGAGCTACGAGACGTGGTACTACCTGCACTTCTACACCTACCTCGCGATCGCGCTCGCGTTCAGCCACCAGTTCGCCGACGGCGCATCCTTCGTGAACAGCCTGGCGGCACGGTTCTGGTGGTCCGCGATGTACGTGACCGTGGCCGGGCTGGTGCTCTGGTACCGGTTCGCGGTGCCGGTGCGGTCGTTCTTCCGGCACGATTTCCGGGTGCTCGGTGTGCGAGACGAGGGGCCAGGCATCATCTCGGTCTATATCGGCGGGTCGCGGCTGGCAGACCTCGGTGCCGAGCCAGGGCAGTTCTTTCGCTGGCGGTTCCTGACCCGCTCGCTGTGGTGGTCCTCGCACCCGTACTCGCTGTCGGCCGCCCCCGGCGCGGACAAGATGCGGATCACGGTGAAGGACTCCGGCGACCACAGCGCATCGCTGCGGTCGCTGAAGCCAGGTACCAGGGTCTTCGCCGAGGGGCCTTACGGCGCCTTCACGGTCGCCGGGTCGGGACGTGGCGTGGTGCTGCTGGCCGGCGGGGTGGGCATCGCCCCGCTCCGTGCGATGTTCGCGGCGCTTCCTGGCGGAGTCACCCTGATCTACCGGGCCAGCGACGAGCGGGACATCGTGTTCCGCGATGAGCTGGATGCGATCGCCGCCGCACGCGGCGGTGTCGTGCATTACCTGGTCGGGTCGCGGGCGTCGCTGGGCGGGGATCCGCTGTCGCCTTCGGCGCTGCGCTCGCTAGTCCCCGGGCTAGCCCGGCAGGACGTCTATGTGTGCGGTCCGGCCGGGATGACCACGGCCGCGGTCGCGGCGCTGCGCGCGGCCGGGGTGCCGGGGCGGCACATCCACTACGAATCCTTCGAGTTCTGAGATGCGACGAGTCATCCTCACCATCATCGGCACCATCGCCGGCCTGGCCGCGCTGCTGTCCTTCAAGTCCCATGAGCCGTCCGCGGTCACCTCGGCCGGCGGTGCCACCGAGCCGGGAGCAACGCAGGCCGCTGGGACGCCGAAGCCACTGGCGACGGGGGAGCACGCCATCGACGGGAACGTGGCCGACACCATCTACGGGCCTGTCCAGATCCAGGTAGTGGTGAAGAACGCCAGGATCGTCGGCGTCAACGTGCTTGAGCAGCCATCCGGCACCTCCCAGGACCTGCAGATCGGCCAGTTCGCCTTCCCCCAGCTGATCAGCGAGACGATATCCGCGCAGAGCGCGAACGTCGACGCGGTCTCCGGCGCCAGCTACACCAGCGCCGGGTACATCAAGTCACTGCAGAGTGCGCTCGACAATGGTGCCTGACACGGGAATCGGCCGGGTCCGGCTGCGGCGGGCGGTCCCGGTGATGGGGACCGTGGTGTCCTTCGACGTGCCGGGGTCCGCCGACGGGGCGGTAGACGAGGCCGTCCGGTGGCTGCACTGGGTGGATCGCACGTTCTCCACGTACCGGGAGGACAGCGCGGTCCGCCGACTGGACCGCGGTGAGATTTCGCTCGCGGACTGCCCGCCGGAGGTGGCGTTCGTGCTGGCCTCATGCGAGGCCGTGGCCGCGGCGAGCGACGGGTACTTCAGCGTCCGCGCGGCGGGGGCGCTGGATCCTTCCGGGTACGTGAAGGGGTGGGCGATCGAGCGGGCCGCACGGCTGCTGACCGACGCCGGGTCAACGTCGCACTGCGTGAACGGCGGGGGAGACGTGCAGTGCGCGGGCCAGTGCCCGCGCACGGAAGGACTGTGGCGCATCGGGATCTCGGACCCGCTGCGGCGCGGCAAGCTGGTCAGCGTGGTCAGCGGCACGGACTTCGCGGTTGCCACGTCCGGCGTAGCCGAGCGCGGGGCGCACATCATCGACCCGTGCACCGGCCTGCCGCCGTCCGGCCTGCTGAGCGTGACGATCACCGGGCCGAGCCTGGCGCTCGCCGACGCTTATGCGACCGCCGCGTTCGCCATGGGGGATGCACGGGCCAGGGAATGGACCGAAGGCCTGGACGGCTACGCCGCGTTCGGGATCACTGCCCACGGCTCGACATGGCGTACGAGCGGATTCCGCGGGACGTAACACACGAGTCGTTCTGATTTCTGGGTGTAGCTGAGCACTAGCGGCACTCGCGTGACTACCTGAACCGGGCACGAGGATCCGGTACACCTGGCCTTCGCCGGCCGCCACGGTGAACGCCGTCAGCTCGCCGGCGCCTGGGCATGGCGTGCCATCGCCTCCGCGACGACGGCACCCTTGGTTGGCCACCAGCGGTAGATCGTCTGCCTGCCGGCACCGGCCGCGCCGGCGATCGTGATCGACACGCCGTGGTGGAGCATGCTGCCCGAGGATCAGCGCGCGGGGTTTTTCGCGGCGGCGGCGGCGGTGAGCCCGGTGCGGCGGGTCGGCACCCCGGATGACGCGGCGGCGGCCGTGCTTTACCTCAGCGGAGCGAGCTTCGTCACTGGTACGGTGACCGAGGTCGCGGGTGGTGCGAACCTGACCGTCGGGGCGATGGCGAGCTAGCGGGCGCGGTGGCGGACGCCGCGGATGGGCGTCCGTTACCTAACCGTGACCTTTGATCCGCAACTAACGCTTCGTAGCGAACGTCATATCCTGTGAAAACGCTGTGAATTTGGCTATAGATAGCCACTACGGGGATGGAAGGGACTGTGACATGCGGATGAAGCTGAGGACTGCGGGGATATCGGTGGCTGTCGGGGCCGCCGCGGCGGCGGTGACGTTGGGGGTCGCCACGCCCGCGTTCGCGAAGTCCGACACGTGGCTATCCGGGCCGCGGGTGGCGCAGGCCAGGCACGCGTTCCGCCTCACGGTGTCGGTTGGGGATGACGGCGGCGCCCAGAAGGCGTTCGCGCGGCTGCAGGTTCGCGGCGCGCACGGGCAGTTCCAGTGGTACGGCGGCTGGGAGAAGCTGCACCTCACGAATCAGTGGAGCGAAGACTGCACGTTCACGGTCACCGACTCGCACCGGGGGACCGAGACCTTCCGCGCCATACTCACCGGCTACTACGCCCCGACCAACTTCGTTACGGTCGTCGTCCGCTTAGCCAGCCTGGGTTCTTGCCGCCGTTCTCGCGATAGTTCAGGATTGCCTGAGGCATCACCCAGGTATTGTTCAGACGCGATCTCTACCTTCTGGACTAGGACCTGGACTAGGACGGACTGACGCGAGCTGAGGGTTGGACCATGAGCGAGAAGGTGACAATCTCCTACCGGGGAGCGGCCTATGAACTAGGCCGGGGCAAGCGCTGCTACGGCATCTGGGCGTCGGTAACGCCGCGCACGGAGCCGGTCGCACGGTTCCCGGAGACTCCGGAGGGGTGGGTTGCCGCCTGGACCAGGTTCGCCGCTCTGGAGACACCGGGCACGATAGTGCCGGTCGGCAGGGCCGCGGGTCCCGCTGCCGGTGCGGCCGGCGCTGACGTCATCGATACCGGCGGTGCAGACTCGGGGAGGTCCGTCGGCGTCAAGAGCGCGCCGGTAGCGGCGGGCCTGCTCGGCGTCGGGGTCCTCCTCGGACTCATCGGGCTGTTCCCCGGGTACCTGTCGAGTTCCAGCCTGGCCTCGACGCCGGTGAATCTCGTCCCGCACGTGCTCTATCTCGCGGCGTGGACTATCAGCGCCGTCCTCATCGCCTTCGGCGGCGTACGCCGCCAGGCGGGCGCGCTTCTCGGGCTCGGGACGAGCGTCGTCACATTCGGCCTGTTCTGCGTCGACATGGCACAGGTGGCCGCTGACCACCCGCATCACGTCGGGCCGGGGCTGATACTCAGCCTGCTCGGATGGCTCGCCTGCGCCGCGGGCTCCGAGATCGCCTTCCGGCTGCGGTCGGCCGGGTCGGTGGGCATCCCGCGCGGACCTGAACTGGCCCGGGTGGCTCTCCTCGGAGCCGCGGGCATCGGCACGATCATCGCCTTCGCCCCGTCGTGGGACAACTACCTGCTGCGGTTCAGCACCAATGCCATACCGACCCAGATGCTCGGATTCGGCAACGCGTTCTCGGAGGGCGCCTGGCTTACTGCCGCGAACATCATCGTGATGATCCTGGTCCTCGCGGTCGTCGCGGTGGCCGCGCTGTGGCGCCCGCTCCGGCTCGGGGGGATGCTGCTCGCCGGAGCCGCCATCCCGCTGGTCGCGCAGGCGGTGTCTGCGATCATCCAGGCTACCGAGCCGACCGCGCCCACGACGTTCAATATCTCGCAGGCGCAGGCAACCCAGTACGGGCTGTCGATCACGAACGGGCTGACGCCTGCCTTCTGGATCTTCTGCCTGTTCGTCGTCGTGCTGGCGGTCTCGTGCATCTGGATGCTCATCACCCCGCCCTCGGCGGTGCGGGCATCGGACGTGACCGTGGCTGCCGCGCCCGAGACCCCTGCGGCTGAGACTGCTGCATCTGAGCCTCCTGTGGCTGATTATCCTGCCGGGGAGCCGGCTGCTGAGGCGACTTTGCCGGTCGTTGCGCCCGCGGGGTCCTCCGGTGACTTCTGGGACCAGGGGCCTTCCCTAAACGACTAGCCTCCGCGTGTCTGCGTCCCATGGGTCCCAGCAGGCACTTTGATTCCGCCATCTGGCCGCCCAGCCGCGCCGCCAGCCGCGAGAAGAGACGTTTACTTCCGAAACTGATTTCCTGAGCTGCAAAGATTGCAGCTCAGGAAATCGAATCCGGGATAGTGCGGCCGCTGCCGTCCGGCGATGACGGACTTGCCCGCGCCGTTACCGTCGCCGATGCAGTCCATGTAACCCAGCGCGCAGCCTCGTTCACATTGATCAATGTGGCTGGGCTCAGGAAGGCCGCAGGAACCTGGAGACGCTATCGATGAAGGCCGCTGGGCTGTTCGTGTGCACGTAGTGGCCGGCCGGGATCGTGATCAGCTCACACGACGGGATCAGCGCCGCCAGTTCAGCGAGCTGGTCCTGGTTGATGTGGCTGGCCGGGCCGCCGGCGATCAGCAGGGTAGGCGCGCTGATATCGGTCAGGTGTTCCCGCCAGTACGATGGCGGATCGTTGGCCTCGGCGGCCATGCCGGTCGTGGCCCAGTCGAACGACAGCGGCCCGGCCGGCCGGGTAGGGAAGCGCGGCGGGCGCGGCCACGGGGGAGCGGGATCTTCGAGCACGAGGCGGGTGATCCGCGCCGGGTGCTGCGAGGCCAGCACATAGGCCACGACGGCACCCATCGAATGCCCGACCAGGGTGATGCTGGCCAGGCCGAGTGCGTCGAGGAACCGCAGCATGTCGTCGGCCATCAGCTGAATAGAGTAGGCGCCCGGCCAGTCGCTGCTGCCGTGGCCGCGCAGGTCGACGCCGTAGACACGCCATGACTGCGCCAGGCTGGCGGCCACCTCATCCCAGTAGGAACTCTCCTCGCCGAGACCGTGCAGCAGGACCAGCGGGGGAGCCGACGCCGGACCCGACAGCCGGTACGCCAGCCTTATCCCGCCCGCATCGACTTCTTCCACATGAGCAACGTACTGAACGGCATGCCTGCGAGCCAGTAAGTTCGCGGACAGCCGAAGCACCCGGAGGGCCGACGTGCTGTTATCGCCGGGCGTAGCTGACCTGGGCGTCGTGTGAGCAGCGCAGCCAGTCCTGGGTGATCCGCGGGTCGTCGAAGGCCTCGCCGCCTTCCAGCCGGTCAAGATAGGCGGCATCGGCGGCCAGGCGCCGCCGGAACTCGCGTGTATCACCGGCGTGCCCGTGACCAGGGACCACATGGCGGACGTCGGGCACGGCCGCCAGGAGCGCGAGCCCGGTGCGGTAGTCGCCCATCGGGTCGTCCGCAACCGTGTCCAGTAGCGGTATCTCCACATCGGAGCACATGTCGCCAGCGATGAGGACCCCGGTATCCGGGAGGAATACCGCTCCGTGACCCGGGGCGTGGCCATCGTGCACGATCAGCTGGGCGGCTGGCCCGTTCCACGGGATGGCGTCTGCCTTGAGCGGCACGAGACGGCCGAAAAGCTCGAGGTCATGCCCCGGTGCGGTCATCTGCAGCTCGTCGATCATGCTGCCCCGCTCGCTCTCGGTCGTGGCAGCCGCCGCGGGGGAGGCATACCTGGGCACGTCGGTGCCCAGCACCGAGTGCCACAGCACATGGTCCCAGTGCGGATGCGTCGACCAGGCGACCGCCGGGCGCAGCCCGAGGCCTGCGAGCCACAGGGCAATCTCCTTCAGATCATCCACGGTGATGCCCGGATCGATCAGCAGGCAGTCGCCGTCGTGGCCGGCGACCACGGTCGTGCTGGTCAGCGCGAACTCGTTCGTCAGGACGAATACTCCTGGCGCGATCATGTGGCCGCCCTCATGAGATCACGGTACGCGACGTGCCCGGAATCCGCAGCCGTCACCGGACACCGGATGAAATCTCATCTATTGCGCACGGAGAGGATGGAGAGTTACAACGGTCGGTGAGAGGACGTGCCATGACCGTTGCCAGAACGCCCGCCGCACAGCGCACAGGCAGAAGCCGTCCGGTGGGCCGCAGAGCAGCCGCGATCGGCGCGATGCTGACGCGGGCGTGGTCTTTGCCGCCACGCCGTAACAAGGTGCTCATCGATCCTCAGCTGGCCGTGCCGATGTCGGATGGTACGGTCCTGCTCGCCGACCACTACATTCCGGTCACCGGTCAGTACATTCCGGTCACCGGCCAGCCGGCCGTGACGGTGCTGGTCCGCTGTCCCTACGGGCGTGGTGCGCCGTTCAGCATGACGATGGCCCAGCTGATCGCCGAGCGCGGCTATCACGTGCTGATGCAGAGCTGCCGAGGCACCTTCGGGTCCGGCGGCGATTTCGAGCCGATGCGGAACGAGATCTCTGACGGCCAGGACACGGTCGCCTGGCTGCGGCAGCAGAGCTGGTTCGACGGGCGGCTGGCGACATACGGCGGGAGCTATCTCGGGTTCACGCAATGGGCGCTGGCCATGGACCCGCCGCCGGAGCTGATGGCGGCCGTCGTCCAGGTCGGGCCGCACGACATGAGCCGAGCCGTTTACCGCGACGGCGTCTTCGACCTGTACAACTACGTGCAGTGGGCCGAGCTGATCGCGTTCCAGGAGCGCATCGGGTTCCCGCGCGGCGTGTACCGGTCGGCGACCGCGGACCGGCGGCTCGTCCCGGTGCTGAACCGGATGCCGTTCACCGCCAGCATCCGTGCGCTGCTCGGCACCGACGCCCCGTGGTTCGAGGCCTGGCTGGATCATCCGCGGCTGGACGACCCGTTCTGGGAGCCGCTGCAGTGCGGCGCCGCGCTGCAGCGCATCAACGTCCCGACGCTGCTGGTCGGCGGGTGGCATGACCTGTTCCTCCATCAGACCATCGAGCAGTACCGGGTGCTGCACGCCAGGGGAGTGCCCACCCGGCTGCTCATCGGCCCGTGGACGCACCTGGATACCGCCCGGTCCGGAGTGGTGACGAAGGAGGGCCTGGAGTGGCTTGACCGCTGCACTGGTGCTGAGCCGCTGACCAGCTCAGTGCGCGTCTACGTCGGCGGCGCCGGCGAGTGGAGGGACCTTCCTGCCTGGCCATCACCTGGCACCGGCCAGCAGCGCTGGCCTCTCGGCCCTGGCGGCGTCCTCGGCGCCCAGCCTCCGCAGGCCGGCAGCCAGCAGCCGCAGGCCGACGGCCAGGATGCTGAATTCCGCTACGACCCGGCCGACCCCACGCCGACAGTAGGCGGAGCGACGATGGTCCCCGCTGCCGGCGCTCGGGACAACAAGGCGGTCGAGCAGCGCCCCGATGTCCTGGTCTTCACCAGCGCGCCGCTGGATCATGCGGTCGAGTTCATCGGCGACGTGTCCGTCGAGCTGTCGGTGACCCGCGACAATAAGAACGCTGACCTGTTCGTGCGACTGTGCGATGTTGACCCGCGCGGCACATCGCGCAACGTGGGCGACGGCATCACCCGCCTCAACGACACCCCGCTGGCCGGCCAGGTCCGGATTTCCGTCTCGGGTGTGGCACACCGCTTCGAGCGAGGGCACCGGATCCGGCTGCAGGTGTCGGGCGGTGCCCATCCACGGTTCGCCCGCAACCCGGGCAATGGCCACCTCGACGCGTCACCTGAAGACCTTGTGCCGACGAGTTTCCGCGTCAGCACGGCCGGGGACTCCGCTCTGGTCCTTAATTAGCAGCCCGGGACGGCCACCAGTTCCACCGCCCGATCAGGATCACCGCCGAAGGTACCAGCAGCGTCCGCACCAGGAACGTGTCCATCAGCACGCCCAGCGCCAGTCCCACGCCCACATCAAGGATCGTCTGCACGTTCGCCGCGCCCGCCGACCCCGACCCGACCACCGCGAGGACGCCGAACGTGAGCGCCAGCACCAGCCCGGCCGAGGACACCGTGGTGCCGGTGACCGCCAGCGCCCGGCTCACCGCCTCCCGCAGCGGCAGGTGCGCCGCCTCCTCCCTGATCCGCGTCATGACCAGGATGTTGTAGTCCTCGCCGAGCGCCAGCAGGAAGACGAAGAGCAGGAACGGGAGAATGAAGGTCATGCCGTTCTGCCCGAACGCGCGGATGAACACCAGGACGGTCAGGCCGAGCGCGGAGAAGTAGGAGAGCACGACAGACGCGATCAGGTACAGCGGCGCGACCAGGGATCGCATCACGAGCGCGAGCAGCACCGCGATGACCGCGATGGCGATCGGGATCACCGTGCGCAGGTCGCTGTCCGAGAGCTGCGCGATGTCGTACGTGAACGCCGGCTGCCCGTCCACGCCATAGGCCGACGCCCCGGTCAGCGAAGCCGCCCGGGCAGCGAGCGCACGCACCAAAGGCACCACCCGCGCCGCCGCGGTCGTGGTCGCGTTCCCCGCGGCGAGCACGGTCGCGAACGCGATGGTCCGGCCGTCGGCGCTGACATACGACCCGCTAGCCAGGTACGCACGCCCGGCCGCAGACGACCCGGCAGCAGCAGCCGAAGCCGCACGCGGCGCCCCGTACTGCCGGTACTGCGCGGTATAGGCGGTAGCGGACAGCGCCGTGCCGTTCGGATCCAGCGGCCCGGTCACCGTCGTGAACAGCGGACCGGCCCGCAACGACGCCTCCGCGGCCGCCACCTCGGCGGCGATGGCCCACGCCGGCGCACGCAGCCGGAGTACGATCAGCGTCGGATTCACCGCCGTGGCCGGGAAATGCGCGGCCAGCAGGGCATCTCCCGCGGCGGAGTCGCTCCCGGCAGGCGCGGTCACCGGCCCGCCGAACCCGGCGGCCACGTATCCGCCCGCCGCGACCGCCAGCGCACCGAACAGCACCAGCCCGCAGCACAGCACGACGACCGGCCGCCGCACGATCCGCACGCAGACCCGCCCCCACCAGCCCAGGCGTCCGGATCCGGGCGCGACCGGCGCCGGCCAGAACGCCGCGGGCCCGATGACCGCGAGCAGCGCCGGGAGCAGGGTGAGCCCGGCCAGCAGCATCAGCCCGATACCGATCGACAGCGGAGCGGCCAGCCCCGAGTACAGGCCGAACGTCGCGAAAGCCAGCGACCCGAGCGCGGCGATCAGCACTCCGGCGGAGAACGTGATGGTCTCGCCCACCCGCGCCACCGCTTCAGTTATCGCCTCATGACATGCCAGGCCCGATCGCATCAGTTCCCGCACCCGGAACATCAGGAACAGCGCGTAGTCCGTTCCCGCGCCGAGCACCAGCACGATCAGCAGCAGCGACGCGATCTGCGACACGGCGAGGCCGCCGTGCAGCGCGACCACGGCCGTCAGGCGCGAGGCCACCAGTACCACCAGCACTGCTGGCAGCACCGCCACGAACGGTGCGAGCACCGAGCGGAACACCGCGACCAGTAGTCCGATAACGAAGATGATCGACACCCACTGCACCTTCGCGCCGCTGGAGCCGTTCACCGCGTTGTTGTCGACCCGCGTCGCCACCGGTCCGGCCAGGTGCGCCGTCAGTCCTTCGCCAGCCGGCCACGGGAACGTTCGCAGCACGGCCCGCAGCGACGCGCATAGCGTGGCCTGCTGCGCCGGTGCGGCCCCCACATTCTGGGTGAGGGAAGCCAGCACGGTGAACTGAACAGCCGTCCCGTCCGCGGACACGCCGGCGTCCCGTACCGACACCACGTGCGCCACCCGGGCCAGCCGGCCGGCCGCCACGGCCGCGGCGGCCTCATCCGCACCGCTCAGCGACGCACCCGGGGAAGCCACCACCACGGTCACCGCCGTCAGCGACGCCGATCCCTGCAGCGGCGCCGCCAGCGCCTGCGCCTCCTCCGACGGTGCGCTAGCGGGCAGGAACGACGAGTTGTCGCCCTGCGTCACGCTGGACAACGAAGGCAGCAGCAGCATCGCCAGCACCGTCCCGGCAGCCCAGGCGCCCAGCACCGTCCACCGGTACCGGACGGCAGCCCGCCCGGTAGCCGCGAAAATCCCGCCCACGCACGCCATCGTGTCCGGTAATGAACCATCCCACAAGATCACGATCCGTCCCACAAGGCCGCGGCCCGGGCGCGCACGCACGAGCCGATGTCATCCACCACCCGCGCGGCTGGCAGCGGTGCTATCCGCCGCCCGTCCCGCAGCCGTACCGCCACCTCCCCGGCCGCGGCCTCTCGCGACCCGATCACCGCCAGGTACGGCACCAGCCGCGCCGCCAGGATGCGCGCGCCCAGGCTCCCGTCCTCCGGCGACCCGACGGAAACCCGCAGTCCTGCCGAGTCGCACAGCGAGGCCAGCTCACCGGCGGCAGCGGCCTCCCCGGCGGAGACCGGCAGCACCTGTACCTGTACCGGCGCGAGCCAGGCGGGGAACGCCCCGCCGTGCTGCTCGATGAGGTGCGCCACCGCTCGCTCGATGCTGCCCACGATGCTGCGGTGCACCATCACCGGCTGATGCCGTGCGCCGTCAGCACCCACGTACGACAGCCCGAACCGCGCCGGCTGATAGAAGTCCACCTGCACGGTCGACAGGGTGAACTCCCGCCCGGCGTGGTCCACGACCTGCACGTCGATCTTCGGGCCGTAGAACGCCGCCTCGCCTTCCTCCGCCTCATACGCCACCCCGCTGGCGTCGAGCACCGCGCGCAGCGCCGCGCTTGCCCGTGCCCAGAGCTCCGGATCGGCGACGTACTTGCCGGACGCCCCGCCAAGCGACAGCCGGTACCGCGCCACGCGGATGCCCAGATCGGCATACGCGGAACGGATCATGGCCAGCGCCGCGGAGGCCTCGGCATGTACCTGGTCCACGGTGCAGAAGATGTGCGCGTCGTTGAGCTGCATCGCCCGGACCCTGCTCAGCCCGGCGACCGCCCCGGACAGCTCGGCCCGGTACTGCCCGCCGATCTCGGCAATCCGCAGCGGCAGCTCCCGGTAGCTGCGCGAGCGGGACCGGTAGATCAGCGCGTGATGCGGGCAGATGCTCGGCCGCAGCACCAGCTCCTCAGCGGAGTCCCCGACAGTCATGGCCGGGTACATGTCGTCCCGGTAGTGCGCCCAGTGCCCGGACAGCTCGTACAGCTCCCGCTTGCCAAGCACGGGCGAGTAGACATGCTGGTACCCGGCCCGCCGCTCCACGCCGCGGATGTACTCCTCCAGGGTGTGCCGCACGATGGCGCCATCCGGCAGCCAGTAGGGCAATCCCGCCCCGATCAGCGGGTCGGTGTCAAAAAGCCCGAGTTCACGCCCGAGCTTGCGATGGTCAAACATGGTGATCTCCGTTTCCAGGTGGTCCAGGCCCTGGAGACCGAGCGCACACTGCAAAAAACCCCGGGCGCTAGGCCCAGGGCTCGTCGGTGCAGTATTTAAGCACTGCATGCATCAGCTAGCGCGCCGGGACACTCTCCGGCGTCGTCGTAGATGCAGCATGCCTCATGGGGCAACAGTAGCATGGCTACGTGGCAGATCCGCTGGGGTTCCGGCCCGCGCCTGGTGAGATTCCTGAGGCGCCGGGCGTCTACCGGTACCGGGACGGCCGCGGCCGGGTGATCTACGTCGGCAAGGCGAAGTCGCTGCGGCAGCGGCTCAATCAGTATTTCGCCGACTTCGCCGGCCTCCATCCCCGCACCCAGGCGATGCTCACCGAGGCGGCCAGCGTCGACTGGACGATCGTGTCCACCGAGGTGGAGGCGCTGCAGCTTGAGTACTCCTGGATCAAGGAGTACGACCCGAAATTCAACGTCAAGTACCGCGACGACAAGAGCTACCCCTACCTCGCCGTCACCATGTCCGAGGACTACCCCCGCGTCCAGGTCATGCGCGGCGCCAAGAAGCGCGGCACCAGGTACTTCGGCCCGTACTCCCACGCCTGGGCGATCCGCGACACGGTGGACACCCTGCTCCGGGTGTTCCCGGTGCGCACCTGCTCGCCGGGAGTCTTCAAGCGCTCGGGCCAGATCGGCCGCCCCTGCCTGCTCGGCTACATCGGCAAGTGCTCGGCCCCCTGCGTCGGCCGGGTCAGCGCCGAGGAACACCGTCTGCTCGCCGAGGACTTCTGTGACTTCATGGCGGGCCAGTCCGCCAAGTTTAACCGCCGCCTCGAGTCCGAGATGAAGGCCGCGGCTTCGCGCGAGGAATACGAGCAGGCTGCCCGCCTCCGTGACGACATCCGCGCCCTGCAGAAGGCCCTGGAGAAGCAGGCCATCGTCCTCGGCGACGGCACCGACTGTGACGTGGTCGCCCTGGCCGAGGACCACCTGGAGGCCGCCGTCCAGGTGTTCTACGTCCGTGGTGGCCGGGTCCGCGGCCAGCGCGGCTGGGTGCTGGACAAGGTGGAGGAGACGACCACCGCCGATCTGGTGGAGGCCTTCCTCGGCCAGTTCTACGGCACTGCGGCCCCCGATGGCACCCCCGAGAACGCCGGCATCCCGCGCGAGGTCCTGGTCCCGGCCATGCCGCCGGACCCCGCCGCGATGACGCTGTGGCTGGAAGCCCGCCGCGGCGGAACGGTCAGCCTGCGGGTGCCGGTCCGCGGCGATAAGAAGACTCTCATGGAGACCGTCGAGCGCAACGCGAAGGAAACGCTCACCCTGCACAAGACCCGCCGGGCCAGCGACCTGACCACCCGCAGCAAGGCGCTGACCGAGATCATGGAGGCGCTGGCCCTGGACGAGGCCCCGCTGCGGATCGAGTGCTACGACATCTCCAACCTCATGGGCACCAACGTGGTGGCCTCGATGGTGGTCTTCGAGGACGGCCTCGCCCGCAAGAGCGAGTACCGCCGCTTCAGCCTGAGGGACGCCACCGACGACCTCACCGCGATGGCTGAGGTCATCAGGCGCCGGTTCACCCGCTATCTCGAGGAAAACAAGGCAGAACGGGCCGTGGCTGATGCCTCAGATGACCTGACGCCCGAGAAGCGGAAATTCGCCTACCCGCCGAACCTGGTCGTGGTCGACGGTGCCCTCGGCCAGGCGGACGCGGCCGCCCGTGTCCTTGCCGACCTGGAGATAACCGACGTGGCCGTGTGCGGCCTGGCCAAGCGGCTGGAGGAAGTCTGGCTGCCTGGTGAGGAATATCCGGTGATCCTGCCGCGTAGCAGTGAGGGACTGTACCTGCTGCAGCGGGTCCGGGACGAGGCACACCGGTTCGCTATCACCTATCACCGGCAGAAGCGTGGCAAGGCCGCCATCGAGAGCACGCTCGATGGCGTGCCTGGCCTGGGGCCTGCCCGGCGGTCGGCGCTGCTGAAGGAGTTCGGCTCGGTGCGCAAGCTCAGCTCGGCGGGGGCCGAGGAGATCGCGGCGGTGCCGGGAATCGGGCCTAAGCTGGCCGCCACCATAGTGGCGGCCCTGCACAGTGGTACTACGAACAGTGGTACGACGAGCGGTACGACGGGGGAGAAGGATGCCTGAGGATCAGACGGATATCGTGATCATCACCGGGATGTCCGGCGCGGGCCGCACAGCGGCCGCCAAGTCGCTGGAGGATCTCGGCTGGTTCGTGGTGGACAACCTGCCGCCAGGACTGCTGCCCACCATGGTGGACCTGGCCCGGCGATCCAACGGCGCGGTGTCCCGGATGGCCGCGGTGGTCGATGTGCGCAGCCGGGCGTTCAGCACCGACCTGAAGTCGGCGATCCACGAGCTCAGCGCCCGCGGGGCGTCGGCGCAGATCGTGTTCCTCGAGGCGGCCGAGGAGACCCTGGTCCGCCGGTTCGACAGCGAGCGCCGGCCCCATCCGCTGCAGGGCGGCGGCCGGGTCACCGACGGGATCGAGGCCGAGCGGGAACTGCTCCGCGCGGTGCGCGGCGACGCGGACCTGGTGCTCGACACCTCCCGGCTGAACGTGCACGAGCTGCGGGCGCGGATGCGGGACTTCTTCAGCGGCAGCTCCGCCAGCGGGCTGCGGCTGTCGATCGTGTCGTTCGGGTTCAAGTACGGGCTGCCGGTGGACGCCGACCTGGTCGCGGACTGCCGCTTCCTGCCCAATCCGCACTGGATCGCAGAACTTGCCCCGATGACGGGGCAGGATGAACCGGTACGGGAGTACATTCTTTCCCAGGATGGTGCCGAAGCGTTCCTGAACACTTACACAGAGCTACTGAAGGTCGTCTTGCCTGGCTACGAACGCGAGGGCAAGCGCTTCGTGACTCTCGCCGTCGGCTGCACCGGCGGCAAGCACCGCAGCGTGGCGATGGCGGAGCAGCTGCACGCGCGCCTGGCCGGCAGCGGCGCTGAGGTGCAGGTCGTGCACCGAGACCTCGGACGGGAGTGACGCGAGCGTGGCCGGTCTTGCCGAGGGGTCTGGGGGGACGGTTCCCCCCAGTCTGAAAATCGTCGGCCTCGGGGGCGGGCACGGTCTCGCGGCGTCGCTGTCGGCGCTGCGGACGGTGACCGGTGAGCTCACCGCGATCGTCACGGTTGCCGACGACGGCGGGTCCAGCGGCAGGCTGCGCCGCGACTACGGCGTCCTTCCTCCCGGGGACTTGCGCATGGCGCTGGCCGCGCTCTGCGGCGACGACGAATGGGGCACCACCTGGAGCCAGGTAGTCCAGCACAGATTCGGTACCCCTCTCATCCCGTCGTCCCCCGCCAGCCCCGGCGAACTCGCGGGTCACACTGTCGGCAACCTGCTCATCGTGGCGCTCTGGGAACTGCTTGGCGACACGGTCGCTGGACTGGACTGGGTGGGCCGGCTGCTCGGCACTGGTGGCCGCGTGCTGCCGATGGCCGCGGTGCCGCTGGACATCGTCGCGGAGGTGACGGGCCTGGACCCGGGCCGGCCGGACGAGGTAACCGCCGTCCGGGGCCAGGCGGAGGTGGCGACGACGCCGGGGGAGGTGCAGTCGATCTCGCTGCGGCCGGCCGATCCGCCTGCCGTACCCGAGGCCGTCCGGGCTGTGCTGGAGGCCGACTGGGTGATCTTCGGTCCTGGGTCGTGGTTCACCAGCGTGCTGCCGCACCTTCTGGTGCCGGAGCTCGCGGCGGCGCTGCATGCCACCGCGGCGCGCCGGATGGTGGTGCTTAATCTGGCGCCGCAGCCGGGGGAGACTGATGGCTTCTTGCCCCATAAGCACCTGGATGTGCTGGCCAGTCACGCACCTGGCTTCACAGTGGACGTGGTGCTGGCTGACAATGAAGCCGCGAGAACCGGTACCCTAACCGACTTGGAGAAGGCGTCACGGCAGCTTGGCGCTCGGCTCGTGACGGCTGACCTGGCGATGGGGGATGGTTCGCCGTGTCACGACCCGGTGCTGCTTGCCCAGGCGTTCAAGGACACATTTGACAGTGACATCGCAACAACGGGGGGTAGTGCCGCATGGCAATGACCAGCGTGGTGAAGGACGAACTCAGCCGGGTACCGGTGATCAAGCCGTGCTGCCGTAAGGCGGAGGTTTCCACGCTGCTCAGGTTCGCTGGCGGCCTGCACATCGTCGAGGGCCGGGTCGTGGTGGAAGCCGAGCTCGACACCGGTGCCGTGGCCCGCCGGCTGCGCGCCAGCATCACCGAGGTGTTCGGGCATCCGGCGGAGTTCGTCGTGCTCGCGCCGAACGGCCTGCGCAAGGGCAACCGCTACCTGGTCCGGGTGAGCAAGGGCCAGTCGGGTGAGAACCTCGCGAGGCAGGCAGGCCTGATCGACAGCTTCGGCCGTCCGGTCCGCGGCCTGCCCAGGCAGGTTGTCGCGGGCTCGTCCTGTGACTGCGAGGCCGCCTGGCGCGGTGCATTCCTCGCGCACGGATCGCTCACCGAGCCGGGCCGCTCGATGGCGCTTGAGATTACCTGCCCAGGCTCGGAGGCGGCGCTCGCCCTGGTCGGTGCGGCCCGCCGTCTGAAGGTGCACGCCAAGGCGCGTGACGTCCGCGGCGTGGATCGGGTGGTGATCCGCGACGGCGAGGTGATCGCCGCCATGCTCACCCGCCTCGGCGCGCATGAGGCCGTGCTCGCCTGGGAGGAGCGGCGGATGCGCCGTGAGGTCCGGGCCACCGCCAACCGCCTGGCCAACTTCGACGACGCCAACCTGCGCCGCAGCGCCCGCGCCGCGGTAGCCGCCGGCGCCCGCGTCGAGCGTGCCCTGGAGATCCTCGGCCCCGACGCGCCCGACCACCTCACCATGGCGGGCCACCTGCGCATGGCACACCGGCAGGCCAGCCTTGAGGAACTAGGCGCCCTGGCCGTCCCGCCCCTCACCAAGGACGCCATAGCCGGCCGTATCCGCCGCCTGCTAGCCATGGCCGACCGCCGCGCCATGGACCAGGGCATTCCCAGCACCGAAGCCTGCCTGACCCTGGACATGCTCCCCTAGCCCGCCCCCGGCACCGCGCCCCACGCATCCCTCCGCACCGGCACCACGCACCACCCCGCACCGGCACCACGCACCACCCCGACACCATGAACGGGGTCTCAGCGAGCTTTCGGACACGATTAGCGCGGAAGTTCCGGGCTTCGCGGTATTTTGGGCTACGTTTCCGTACCCCGGAGTACCGCGTAACCCTGAACTTCCGCGCTAATCTGCGCGCAACTCGGAATGTCAGTGGCCGGCGTCACACTGTGGTCATGAGGCGTGAGCTTTCGGTAGCGGTGGCCCGGTATCAGCACGGCGTGTTCTCTCGGCGGCAGGCGCTGCGAGCCGGATTCAGCGCGGACGCGGTCAAGGCGCTGGTGCGGCGGGGGACGTGGCGGGTGATTCTTCCTGGGGTGTATACCGCGAGTACCGGGGAGCTGCGGCGCATCAACATGATGTGGGCGATGCTGCTGTACGCCGGGCGGGGTGCGGTGCTCAGCCACTGGACCGCGGCCGAAGTCCACAAGATAAGCGGCAAGACGGTACCGCCGGAGATCCACGTGTCCGTACCGGCTGGGCGGAAGGTCGTCGTACTGCCAGGCATGCGCGTCCACCGATCGAAGTGGGCGCTCCAGTCCGCGGCGACGCGCTGCGATCCGCCGTGCACGAGCGTGGAGGATACGGTGCTGGATCTTGTTGACGTCTCGGATAGCTGGGATGACGTGGGCGGGTGGGTTACCAGGGCGATCACTCGCGAGAAGACCGACGCCGTGAAGCTGCGCGCGGCGATGGAGAAGCGCGGCAGGCTGCGGTGGCGTGCGGAGCTGGACGAGATCATCTCCGCGGCTCTCAGCGGTGATCACTCGGTGCTTGAGTTGCTGTACGGCCGTGATGTAGAACGCGCGCACGGGCTTCCGGAGCCGAAACGGCAGGTGCCATTCCGCAAAGCCGACGGTAGCGGGGGCAGGCGCGATCGGGTCTACGCGGAGTACGGCGTCGTTATTGAACTGGACGGGCAGCAGTTCCACCGTGCTGAGGACGTTCAGGATGAGAAAGAGCGAGACAACGCCGTCGTGGAGGCCGGGAAGGCATCGTTGCGGTTTGGCTGGAAGGCCGTCAAGCAGACGCCGTGCCGGACAGCGATCCGGGTTGCCAGGGTGCTGCGCAATAACGGCTGGGATGGGAGTCCTCAGCCGTGTTCCGTGTACTGCCCCGTGCGGGACGAGAGAATCTAGCTATGACGATCACCGCGAAGGCGCTTAACCGGGCCACGCTGGGCCGGCAGCTGCTGCTCGAGCGCGAGGAGCTCGGCGTCGACGAGGCGATGGCGCGGGTGGTGGCCCTGCAGGCGCAGCATGCGGCCTCGCCGTACCTGGCGCTCTGGAACCGGCTCGCCGGGTTCAGCCCGGCCGAGCTTGACGCCGGGTTTGCCGGGTACTCGCTGGTCAAGGCAAAGCTGATGCGGGTCACGCTGCATGCCGTGTACGCCGGCGACTACGTGGCCTTCCGTGAGGCCATGGATCCGACGCTGCGCGCGGCGCGGCTGGGTGACAAGCGGTTCCGGATCAGCGGGCTGACGGCTGGCGACGCGGACGTGCTGATCGCGGAGCTGCTCGGCTATGCGGACAAGCCCCGTACGGGACCGGCGTGCGAGGCCTGGCTCAGCGAGCGGCTCGGCGAGCCCGCAGCGAAGGCGGCGTGGTGGGGGCTCAAGCAGTACGCACCGTTGTGGCATGCCCCCGGTACTGCGCCGTGGACGTTCGGTACCCGGGCATCATACGTCGCGGCCGTCCCGCGGCCGGTGCTGGCCGATCCGGATACCTGCGCGGAAGCGCTGAAGATCCTGATCCGCCGCTACCTCGAGGGGTTCGGGCCGGCGTCAGTACAGGACATGGCGCTGTTCGCGATGGCCCACATGCCAAGGGTCAGGGCCGCGGTGCAGGCGATGGCCGGCGAGCTCGTGCAGCTGGATGGTCCAGGCGGTGCGGTTCTGTACGACGTGCCCGGCGGTAGCTGGCCTGCCGAGGACACCCCGGCTCCGCCGCGCCTGCTCGGGATGTGGGACAGCGTCCTGCTCGCCCACCGGGATCGCGACCGGATAATCCCGCCTGAGTACCGCAAGCAGGTGACGCGGACGAACGGTGACGTGCTGCCCGCTGTGCTAGTTGACGGGTACGTCGCCGGGGTGTGGCGCGCGGTCGGGGGCGGGGTCGAGGTAACGGCCTTCCGTCCTCTCGACGGCGAGACCTGGGCAGGACTCGCCGTCGAGGCTCAGTCACTGGTGGCGTTCCTCGCCGACCGCGACCCGCGCGTTTACAGCTACTACAACCACTGGTGGGTGAAGCGGATACCGGGCGAGGAGGTACGGACGCTCCCGGCCGAGGCTTACTGAGCAAGCCGGGCAGCGAGGAGGTCGCGTTCGGCGGCGTTCTGGGTGCGGTCGAGCGCTGCCTGGTAGGCGAGGGCCGCTTCGGCGGTGCGGCCGAGGCGACGCAGCAGGTCGGCGCGGATCGCGTGGTACAGGTAATAGCTGTCCAGGCCAAGCTCGTCGATCTGGGCCAGCGCCTGCTCAGGCCCGGCTACCTCAGCGACGGCGACCGCGCGGTTCAGCCGCACCACCTGCGTCGGCGCGAACACCAGGAGCTGGTCATAGAGGGCCAGGATCTGCTTCCAGTCCGTGTCCGCTGCCGCCGCCGCGTCGCTGTGCACCGCGCTGATCGCCGCCTGGATCTGGTACGGGCCAGGCTGGTTCCTGCGCAGGCACTGACGGACGATCTGCTGGCCCTCAGCGATGAGGGCACGATCCCAGCGAGTGCGGTCCTGATCGGCAAGCAGGACCAGGCCGCCACCGGGCGCGGTGCGGGCCAGGCGGCGCGACTCGGTCAGCAGCATCAGCGCGAGCAGGCCGCAGGCCTCAGGTTCGTCCGGCATCAGGCCTGCCAGCAGGCGGCTGAGCCTGATAGCTTCCGCGCACAGGTCGGCCCGGGCCAGCTGGTCGCCCGACGTCGCGGTGTGACCTTCGGTGAAGATCAGGTAGAGGACCGCGAGAACCGTGCGGAGCCTGCCGGGCAGCTCGGCCTCGGCCGGGATCCGGTAAGGGATCCGCGCGTCGCGGATCTTGCCCTTGGCGCGCACGATTCGCTGGGCCATGGTCGGCTCGGGCACCAGGAACGCGCGGGCGATTTCCGCGGTGCCCAGACCGCCGAGCAGCCGGAGGGTCAGCGCGACCTGCGCGGCATCGCCGAGCGCCGGGTGGCAGCAGGTGAAGATGAGCCGCAGCCGGTCATCGGGCACGGGCCCCGCCTCCAGTGGTTCATGCTCGGCATGCAGCAGTGCGGCCTGGGCATGCTTGCCGGCCCGGGCTGCTTCGCGCCGGAAGCGGTCGATGGCCCGGTTGCGGGCCGTGGTGATGATCCAGCCGGCCGGGCTCGGCGGCAAGCCCGCGGCCGGCCAGCGTTCGGCCGCGATGGTGAACGCCTCCTGCGGGTCAGCACCGCGACCGCACGGCCATACTCCGCGCGGAACGCTCGCTCGATCTCATCGGCCACCACGTCAGGCCGGCGGCCCTTCCATGAACGGGCGGACCTCGACGGGAAGGCGGCACGCCCGGGTCGCCTTGCCGGCCCAGCCGAGCGCGCTGTCCAGGTCCGGTGTCTCGATGATCCAGAAACCGCCGATGTGCTCCTTGCCCTCGATGTACGGGCCATCGGTGGTCAGAATGCCAGTATCGGCGGCGCGGACCACGGTGGTGGTCGTTGATGGGTGCAGGCCGCCGGCGAATACCCAGGCCCCGGCCTCCTGAAGCTCGGCGTTGACCGCATCCACGTCCTTCATGATCTGCTGCAGGTCGCCGGTCGGTGGGGTGCCGTCCGGGTGATAAGTGCTGAAAAGGTACTGCGTCATTGCTGGCTCCTTGACCTCGCGGCTGACTTGGTGCCAGCCTCTCACCGCCTATACGAACGGATCGCGCCGGAATCGACATAGGCGATAACCGCCGCCGCGAGAGCGAGGAAAGAAAGCGTAGTGAGCCCGGCCCGCAGCCCGAAGGCGCCGGCCAGGAAGCCGATCACCGGCGGGCCGAGCAGGAATCCGCCGTAGCCGAGCGTGGAGGTGAGGGCGACCCCGCGGGAGCCGGCCAGCAGCCCCGCGCGGGCGACAGCCACCGGGAAAAGGTTGGCCAGCCCGAGGCCGGTCGCCGCGAATCCCCCCAGGGCCAGCCATACGTCAGGGGCGAGCGCCGCGAGCAGCATGCCACCACACGCGATCAGCCCGCCGGTCACCAGCACCCGGGTCCGGCCATAGCGCTCGAGCAGCGCCGTACCCGACAGCCGTCCGCACGCCTCGGCCAGCGCGAACACGGCGTAGGCCGCCGCGGCCAGGCCGGCGCCCGCGCCCAGGTCCTGCTTCAGGTGCAAGGCGCCCCAGTCCCCGATGGCCCCCTCGCAGTACGCGGCGCACAGGGCAATGAGGCCAAGGACCAGGACTGTTCTTATTGATTCGCGCTGTGTTTTTTTTGATGAGCTCACCTGCGGGCGCCTTTTGGCGTCGCCTTCCTTCGTCGCTCCTTCGTCGCTCCTCAGTCCAGGCGACGCCGCGCCCGCTGGTTCGCTCCTCGGCCCGGCCAGCAGGACTCGGCCGGCGAAGATGCTCACTAGGACGCCTACCAGGGACGCCAGGGCCAGGTGGCGCAACGGGGACAGGTGCGGGGCTAGCAGGCCGCCTAGGGTGGCGCCGGCCAGGCCGCCGAAGCTCCAGGCCGCGTGGAATCCGGGCATCACGGGTCTGCGCAGGGCAGCCACCAGCTCGATGGCGATGCTGTTCATCGCCACGTTCAGGCAGCCGTAGGCACTGCCGAACACCAGCAGGGCGAGCCCCAGCGTCACCGCCGAATGTGCAAGCGGCGGCAGCAGCAGGGTCAGGGACAGCACACCGCAGGCTGGCACGGTGACCTGGCGGCTGCCGAAGCGGCGGCAGAGGGTCCCGGCGATCAGCATCGTGGCCACGGCCCCGGCGGACAGGCCGAGCAGCGCCAGGCCGAGCGCGGCGGCCGACGCGCCGGTCTGCTCCTTGACGGCCGGCACCCGGACCGCCCAGCTGGCGTAAAGGAACCCGTGCACGGTGAATATCGCGCTGAGTGCGACGCGCTGGCCGCGGAGGCCGGCGGGATTAGGCGTTTTGCTTGCGAGCCGCACAAAATCAGCCTAGTTGGTCGATGTTCCGCTGGCGCTGGCCTCGCTGACGAAACCAGTTATTGGTCTGGGCTCAACCTGTCGTTCTGATAAATGGGTTTAAATTTTGGTATGGTCTAGACCATGGGCAGCTGCGCCTGCCTGCCCGGTGGCGGCGCCTGATGCGGGTGGCGCCTGCCGGGTCATGGGGGCCCCGACAGGCCCCGCGCACGCAGTTAAACAGCACTGTGATCGGACGCCGGCTCCGGGCGATCCCCAGGGTCCCGGCGTCCGATAGTCTGCGTTGGACTGACCAGCCAAGGAGATTTGTAGCTGTGACTATTCGCGTGGGAATTAACGGGTTCGGCCGCATCGGCCGTAACTTCTGGCGCGCTGCTAACGCCGGCGCCACTGATGACCAGCAGAGTCGTGGAATCGAGATCGTCGCGGCGAACGACCTCGGCGACATCAAGACGATGGCGCACCTGCTCAAGTACGACACCCTGCTCGGCACGCTGAAGGAGGACGTCTCCGTCGACGGCGACGTCATCAAGGTGGGCGACAAGCAGATCAAGATCCTCGCCCAGCGTGACCCGGCCCTGCTGCCGTGGGGTGAGCTCGGCGTGGACATCGTGATCGAGTCGACCGGCCGGTTCACCAAGTGCTCGGAGGCACGGGCGCACATCGAGGCCGGCGCGAAGAAGGTCATCATCTCGGCGCCCGCCACTGACGAGGACATCACGATCGTGATGGGCGTCAACGACGATGCGTACGACCCGGCGACGCACGACATCCTGTCCAACGCGTCCTGCACGACGAACTGCGTCGCGCCGATGGCGAAGGTGCTGCACGACAACTTCGGCATCGTGATGGGCCTGATGACCACGGTGCACGCTTACACCAACGACCAGGTCATCCTGGACTTCCCGCACAAGGACCTGCGCCGGGCGCGGGCCGCCGCGCAGAACATCATCCCGACCACCACGGGTGCCGCCAAGGCGACCGCGCTGGTGCTGCCCGAGCTCAAGGGCAAGCTGGACGGCCGTGCGCTGCGGGTGCCGGTGCCTGACGGGTCCATCACCGACCTGGTGGTGAAGGTCGAGCGGCCGGCTACCAAGGAAGAAGTCAACGCCGCGTTCAAGGCCGCCGCCGAGGGTCCGCTCAAGGGCTACCTCTACTACACCGAGGACGAGATCGTCTCCTCCGACATCGTCGGCTCGCCGGCCTCCTGCACCTTCGACTCGTCGCTGACCATGGTGTTCGGCGACCAGGTGAAGATCTTCGGCTGGTATGACAACGAGTGGGGCTACTCCTGCCGCCTGGTTGACCTGGCCGCTCTCGTCGCTTCCCGGCTGCGGTAATGCGCCCACGGAAATTGAACAGCGCTGAAGAGCTGGACGTCGCGGGGAAGCGGGTCGTCCTGCGGTCCGACCTGAATGTGCCGCTGGACCTGACCGGGAGCGGCGAGATCACCGACGACGGGCGGATCCGGGCGAGCCTTCCTGTTATCCGCAGCCTGGCCGACCGGGGGGCGCGCGTAATCATCCTCGCGCATCTCGGGCGGCCGTCCGGTGCTGACTTCGCCGAGCGGGCGGCCAGCGGGCCATCGCTGGGTGTCGTCGCGGCGAGGCTGAGCGAGCTGCTCGGCAAGCCGGTCGCGTTCGCGTCCGACGTGGTCGGTCCCGAGGCGGCGGCCACCGTGGCCGGGCTCGGCGACGGAGATGTCGCGGTGCTGGAGAACGTGCGGTTCGAGCCCGCGGAGACGGCTAAGGATGACGCGGTGCGCGGGGAGTTCGCCGCCAGGCTCGCGGCGTTCGGAGACCTGTATGTCGGGGACGGGTTCGGTGCGGTGCACCGCAAGCACGCGTCTGTATATGATGTGCCCGCGCTGCTGCCGCACGCGGCCGGCGCGCTGGTCCGCGATGAGGTGGCGGTGCTGGAGCGGCTTACCAGGGAGCCGGAGCGGCCGTTCGTCGTGGTGCTCGGCGGAAAGAAGCCTTCGGACAAGCTCGGCGTGATCAGCAACCTGCTCGGGCTCGCGGACCGGATCCTCATCTGCGGCGGCATGGCGTACACGTTCCTCGCCGCGCAGGGCCACGAGGTGGGCAACTCCGTCCTTGAGGCCGACCGGATCCCTGACGTGCAGGCGGTCACCGCCGAGGCGGCCAGGCGCGGTGTCGAGCTGGTGCTGCCGGTCGACCTGGTGGTGGCGGAGAAGTTCGCGCCTGACGCCCCGCACAAGGTGGTCCCGGCGGACGGCATCCCCATTGGCTGGGAGGGCGTGGACGCGGGGCCCCTGACGCGTGAGCTGTTCGCGGCGAAGCTGGCGGACGCGAAGACCGTGTTCTGGAACGGGCCGGCCGGGGTGTTTGAGTTCGATGCCTTCTCGGCCGGGACCCGGGCCGTCGCGGAGGCGGTCGCGGCCGTGGACGGGCTGACCGTGGTCGGCGGCGGCGACTCGGCGGCGGCGGTCCGGACGCTCGGCATTCCCGAGGCATCGTTCGGGCACATCTCGACCGGCGGCGGAGCGTCGCTTGAGTACCTGGAAGGCAAGACGCTGCCCGGGCTCGTGGCGCTGGAATCCGAGGATGGCGAGTGAAGCCTCGGCTCCCGCTGATGGCGGGCAACTGGAAGATGCACGAGAACCATTTCGAGGCGATCGCGCTCGTCCAGAAGCTCGCGTTCACGCTGACGGACAAGGACTACAAGTTCACCGAGGTGGCGGTGCTGCCGCCGTTCACCGCCCTGCGGAGCGTGCAGACGCTGATCGACGGCGACAAGCTGAAGATCGTCTACGGTGCGCAGGATGTCTCGAAGTTCGATTCCGGCGCGTATACCGGGGAGATCTCCGGGCCGATGCTGGCCAAGCTCGGCTGCACATACGCCGTGGTCGGGCACTCTGAGCGACGTCAGCATCACAGCGAGTCGGATGATGTGGTGAACGCGAAGCTGAAGGCCGCGCTGAGGAACGGCCTGACGCCGATCCTGTGCGTTGGCGAGCCGCTGCCGGTCCGGCAGGCCGGCGAGCAGGTGATATACACACTGAACCAGCTGGATGGGTCGCTGGCGGGGATACCCGCCGAGGCGGTGGCGGGGCTGGTGGTGGCTTATGAGCCAGTATGGGCCATCGGTACCGGCGAGGTTGCCACCCCGGAGGACGCCCAGGAGGCCTGTTCTGCGATTCGCGGGCGGATTTCAGCGATTCATGGCGCCGAAACGGGTGCGAGTGTGCGTATCCTGTATGGCGGGTCTGTCAAACCTGGGAACATCGCGCCGATCATGGCGCAGCAAGATGTGGACGGTGCCCTCGTCGGCGGTGCGAGCCTCGACGCGGACCAGTTTGCTCGAATATGCCGGTACCGTGAACTGCCTGTATCCTGAGGTAACACGGCTGGTGCACATAGACAGTGATCATAGAGACAAAGGGATGTAACGGATGGTCATCGCGCTCTCGGTTGTCCTGATCATTACGAGCCTTATGATGATCCTGCTCGTCCTCCTCCACAAGGGCAAGGGCGGCGGCCTCTCGGACATGTTCGGCGGCGGGGTGTCCTCCACCCTCGGCTCATCCTCCGTCGTCGAGCGGAACCTGGACCGGATCACCGTGTTCTTCGGGGTCCTGTGGTTCGTGGACATCTGCGTGCTCGGCTGGTGGATCAACCACCACTAATTCTGGCTCGCCAGCACGTATTCTTTCCGCAACTGTGTGTTCCCGCATGGGTGTTTCCGCATCTGGCAAGGGGTGATCTGTGAGTAGTGGCAACGCCATCCGTGGCAGCAGGGTGGGCGCGGGCCCGATGGGTGAGGCCGAGCGCGGTGAGTCCGCCCCTCGTGTCTGGGTGTCGTTCTGGTGCGCGAACAAGCACGAGACGCGACCCAGCTTCGCGACCGACGCCGCCATCCCGGACATCTGGGAGTGCCCGCGGTGCGGTAACCCGGCCGGCCAGGACGAGCAGAACCCGCCGGCCCCGCCGCGGGTAGAGCCGTACAAGACCCACCTGGCCTACGTGAAGGAGCGGCGCAGCGACACCGACGGCGAGGCCATCCTCGCCGAGGCGATCGCCCGCCTGCGCAGCGTCTGACTCAAGACTTAGCGACCTAGCGCTGATCCAGCATGCCAGTGGCGCCAGCAATATTTGCTGGCGCCATCGACATGCTCCTCGCGAGCTACCCCACGCTGCCAGCGGGTGCCACAGTCTCGGTGTTCCAGCCGCCGCCGCCGATGACCTTCAGGTAGAGCATCAGGCTGTTGTTCAGGCCCGCGGCGGTGACCTCCACGTAGGCGCTGGTGCTACTGAGGAGCATTGAGGGCGCGGAGCAGGTAGTGCCGGGGCCGGCCGACCGTTTCCTCGTTCCAGGTGCTGCTGCCGTTGTAGGCCCAGTAGAAAATCAGGCTGTCGTTCGGGCCCTGGATGGCGATGCCGGTGGTGATGCCGTTGAGGATTATCGACGGTCCGGGGTCCTCAGTGGCATGAGCCGCGGTCGCGCCACATGTCACGACGGTGGCCGCGACCGCGAGAACTGAGATGATGCGGTGGGCACGAAATGCCATGGTTCCCTCCCAGGAATGAAAGCCGGTCTCCATTCCTGAGGCGGTCCAAGCCGTGCCATCCCGTTCCACCCGCCGGGCGCTCAGCCGGCGTCAGCTGGGCCAGTACGCCGCGCTGCCGCCGATCACGGCCAGCCCGGCCGCGAGCTCGGCGGCGGGGATCTCCTGGCGCGGATTGGCGATCAGCACGGCCAGATGGAGCACCCCGACGCGCCAGCACGCAGGCGGGGCCGGGGACGGGATGGCTGGGGAGAGGAAGGCTCAGCGCGGTCGCCTCACTCCTGGCCAGCTGCATGTAGCGTGCTTCAGCCAGCCGTCGCGAGCAGTCGAAAACTCAGGTGTGCTGGCCGGCGTGACCCCCTATCCTCGGGGTGTGGCGCACGATGAACGGGGAGTGACCCCGCAGCAAGAGGACTTCTCTGCCTGGTACAACGAGGTTGTCTTCAGGGCCGAGCTTGTGGACCGCGGTCCGGTCCGCGGCACGATGGTGATCCGGCCCTACGGATACCGGATCTGGGAGCTGCTGCAGGCCGACATTGACCGGCGGATCAAGGAGACCGGGCACGTCAACGCCTACTTCCCGCTGCTGATCCCGGAGAGCTACCTGCGGCGCGAGGCCGAGCACGTCGAGGGTTTCGCGCCGGAACTGGCGGTCGTCACCCACGCGGGCGGCAAGGAGCTCGAGGAGCCGCTGATCATCCGGCCCACCTCGGAGACGATCATCGGCGAGATGATGGCCAAGTGGATCGGCTCGCACCGGGACCTGCCGATGCTGCTCAACCAGTGGGCGAACGTGGTCCGCTGGGAGCTGCGGCCGCGCATGTTCCTGCGCACCACGGAGTTCCTCTGGCAGGAGGGCCACACCGCGCACGCCGACGAGGCCGACGCCATGCGGGAGACCCTGCTCGCGCTCGAACTCTACGAGCGGGTGGCCAGGGACGTGGCCGCCATGCCGGTGATCGCGGGCGAGAAGACGGCGGGGGAGCGGTTCCCCGGCGCCCGGCGGACCTACACGGTCGAGGCGATGATGCGGGACGGGCGGGCGCTGCAGTCCGGCACGTCGCACTACATGGGCACGAATTTCGCCGGAGCCTTCGGCATCCAGTACGCCGCGGAGAGCGGTGAGCTTGAACTGTGCCACACCACGTCGTGGGGCATGAGCGCTCGCATGATCGGCGGGCTGATCATGACGCACGGCGACGACAAGGGCCTCGTGCTGCCGCCCCTGCTGGCCCCCTACCAGGTGGTCATCGTCCCGATCGGCCGCGGTGAGCAGGCCGCGCAGGTGCTGCCCGCCGCCAGGGAACTGGCGAACCGGATGGGGCAGGCCGGCATCCGCGTGCACGTCGATGACCGTCCGCAGCTCTCGCCCGGCTTCAAGTTCAACGACTGGGAGCTGCGCGGCGTCCCGATCCGCCTTGAGCTCGGGCCCAGGGACCTGGCGGCAGGCACGGCGCTGATGGCCGTCCGGCTAGGCAGCGAGAAGGTGCCGGTTGCGCTGGACTCCGCCCCGGAGCTGCTCAGATCCGAGCTGACTGCCTTCCAGGACCTGCTGCTGCGGCGGGCCACCGAGTTCCGCGACCAGCGGACCGTAACGGTGGACACCTGGGACGACTTCGCGGCGGCGGTCGCCACCGGCTGGGCCCTGGCGTTCCACTGCGGGAGGCCCGAGTGCGAGGAAGACATCAAGGCCGCTACCTCGGCGACGCCGCGTGTCATCCCGGTGGACGGCGAGCCGGCCGAAGGTACCTGTGTCCGGTGCGGTCTGCCGTCCGCTTACGGCAAGCGGGTGATCTTCGGCCGGGCCTACTAGGGTTGCTGGACCGGGGGATCGGTGCGCAGGAGGCTGTAGACGACGCCGTCGCGCCAGGCGCCGTCACGCCAGCCGATACCACGCTGTACGCCCTCGCGGGTGAAGCCGGCCTTCTCCAGCGCCTTCTGCTCGGCTATGTTCGCCGTGTCCGTCGCGGCGAAGATCCGGTGCACCGCGGTGTGCGCGAACAGGTAGCGGGCGAGCAGGCGATGCGCCTGGGTGCCATGGCCGCGACCGCGGGCGTGCGGCAGCAGCGCGATGCCTATCTCCCAGCAGTGCGCGGCCGGGGTGGGCTGGTGACGGCGCCAGTTCATCATGCCAAGCGGCTTGTCTTCGAGCGTGACGATCAGGACACCGCCGTCGGGTCCTATCAGCTGGTTCTCCTCCCAGCCGCGGCGCCAGCGGCGCAGGTCAAACCAGCCGAACCAGCCGAACTCGCCCATCAGCTCGGGATCCTGGACCAGGCTGTCGAACATCGCCAGGTCATCCTCACGGACCGGACGCAGCGCTAGTGATTCATTCATGGACAAAGGATGGCATTCAAGGCGCTGCTCTCGCTCGCCGCGCTGGTTGCCCCCGTCTGGGTTCAGGGGCGGGAGCAGCGTGCTAATGGCGCCAGCGGGCCGGCTTCGCCGGGGTCTGCGAGCCGTTGAGCGGGCCCGTTGGCGCCATTAGCACCTTCAGGCGCGGCTACGGCACGGCAGGTACCCTCTGGTCGTGATACCGGCACAAGCTGAGCCAGCCGCGTTCATGACGGCATACGAGCAGGCCAATAACAGTCACGACATCTCCCGCGTGACGCCGATGATCGCCGAGGATGCCGTCTACTGGTTCTCGGACGGTTCCTATTCCGGCCTCGACGAGATCAAGGGTGCGATCGAGCGGACCTTCGACGCGATCCAGGACGAGGTATACCAGGTTGGGGATCTCGAATGGGTGGTGCTGGCTGCTGACCATGCCGTGTGCCGGTACCGCTTCAGCTGGACCGGCGTGATCGACGGCCAGCCGCGGGCCGGTCAGGGCCGCGGCACCAACGTTCTCGTCCGGCGCGACGGAGTATGGCAGATGCTGCACGAGCACCTGAGCAGGTGAGCATGCGGCATGCCTGCATGGTCACAGGCGCCAGGATCGACGCGGAACTTCGCAACTGCACGGTGGTAATTCGGTGCTGCGCTGGCTTATCAGTGCGCCGGCGAGCTGCCGGAGGCTGGCCGCGACCCGCTCCGCGTGCCCGTCGCGTAGCAGCCGTGCGATCGTCGCGTCGTGCAGCGATCCCAGGATGACGTGTGCCTGCAGGTCGGCATCGAGTCCGGGTCCGCCCGCCTCGGCCAGCAAGGCAGCGACGTGCCCGTGCCAGAACAGGTAGATCGGGTTCTCATCCCGGTTGATCTTGCTGGTCAGCGCGGCATGCTCCTGCGCTGACAGCAGTCCGATGCTGCGCGAGGCGTGCTCGATAAGGGCGTCGAGGAACGCCATGAGCCGTTCCCGTGGCGGCGCGCCCGGCCCGAGCGGCGGCGGTCCTTCCATGACCGCGATCCGCAGTGACTCGACCCGCGAGTGCGCTACGGCCTGCATCAGCTCGGCTCGGCTGCCGAAGCGGTGGAACACGGTGGCCTTGCCGACCCCGGCCGCCGCGGCGATCCGCTCGATCGACACCTGGGCCGGTTCGTACCGGGTCAGCAGGTCCTCGGTAGCCGCCATGATCGCAAGCCGGTTCCGCGCCGCGTCGGCACGCTCAGGCCGCATCCGGCCGACCCCCTAGACAAACTGGACCGTCGGTCCATATAGTCGATCCTGTCACAACTGGACTAGCGGTTCAATTATGTCAGACTGGAGTCAACCCATGCGCGCGATCGTCCTACGCGAGACCGGCGGCCCGGACAACCTCAGGCTGGAGGATGTCCCGGTCCCGATCGCGGCCGTCGGCCAGGTAGTCATCAGGACCGAGGCCATCGCCGCCTCCTACACCGAATCAATCATGCGAGCGGGCAGGTTCCCGCTGGAGCTGCCGCTCACGTTCGGCATCGAGGCTGCCGGGGTCATCACCGAGACCGGCGGCGGTGTCGACAAGTCGCTGATGGGCCGTCGCGTCGTCGCGATGAGCACCGCTCAGGGCTGCTATGCGGAGTACGTGGCGGTCCCGCTGGAGGCGGTGACCGAGATCCCGGAGGCCGTGCCGTCCGCCGACGCGGTAGCGGTCGCCAGCTTCGGCGCGGTCGCCTTGTGCCTGGTCCGTGCGGCCCGGCTGACCGGCACCGAGACCGTCCTGGTCGAGGTGGCGGCCGGCGGCGTCGGCGGTTACGTCACCCAGCTGGCGCGCGCGCACGGCGCGGCCCGGGTCATCGGCACCGCCGGCAGTGAGGCCAAGCGCGACTTCGCCCGTACCCTTGGCGCCGACGAGGTCCTCGACCACTACGACCCGGACTGGCCCGCGAAGCTGGCGGATATTGACGTCGCCTTCGACTCCCTGGCCGGCGACACCACGGGCAGGCTGGTGCCCGCGATGACCCCCGGCACTGGCCGGATCCTGCTGTACGGCCTCCTGCAAGGCCCGCCCGCGCTCGCGGCGATAGACCTGCTGTCCCGCGGCCTGACCCTGATGGGCTGCGGCGGCGCGCCCTGGCTCGACCGGGTGCAGGCCACCAAGGCCGAGGTGCTACGGCTGAGGCTTGACGGCCAGCTCCGCCCGCTGATCGACAGCACCCTGCCCCTGGAAGCCGCCGCCGAGGCGCATCGCCGCTTCGACGCGCACACCGTCATGGGAAAAATAATTCTAATACCATAACGGCCTGTTGAGCCCGGCAGCGTCAGCGCTGCCAGCTTGCCTGTCCCCGCCATGCGAACACCATATCCAAAGCTGTAGTCAAAAAAAAGAAATCCGGACCTATTTTTATGATCATGGTAAACAACGTGCGCTAGCGGGGCTTGCGTGTCGTGGGCCCTGGTGCTGGGAATGACCATCGGTGGGGAACAGGACTACTAAAACGGGGGCTTCCATGACAATTCCCGCGCAGCAGACCGCGGCGAACGTGCAGACCGCAGCCAGCGTAACCATCACCGCCGCCGAGAACGGTCCCTATGAGATCGCCGGGCCGTTCAGCATGTGCGATCACGACGGCCGTGTCGTCGCGGTGCCGGAAGGTCAGGCCGTGCGCCTGTGCCGGTGCGGGGTTTCGGGCGACAAGCCGTTCTGCGACGGCTCGGAGGAGACCATCGCCTTCGACGGGACGCTTGCCCGGTTAAAGCCCCTGTGCGAGCCGGTAGTACGCCTGGTTCGCCCGGATCTCGCCGAGGAACTGGCGCATCGTGGTCTCGGCGTCGATGACAAGCAGCTCGACGCCGAGCATGGTGGCAAGGTCGGTGAGAGATGCGGTGCTTACGGCTGCGGACAGGACCGTGTGGTGCGGGCCGCCGGCCGTCAGCCACGCCTCGACCGAGGTACGCCAGTCCGGCCGCGGCCGCCAGACCGCGCGCGCCACCGGGAGCCGGGGGAGTGGCTCCAGCGGGGCCACGACGTCAATCTCGTTGGCGACCAGCCGGAACCGGTCGCCCATGTCGGCGAGGCCGACGACAATTGCGGGCCCTGGCGCCGCGTCGAACACCAGGCGGACCGGGTCTTCGCGGCCGCCGATGCTCAGCGGATGGATCTGCGCCGAGGGCGTCGCGGCCGCTATGGACGGGCAGACCTCGAGCATGTGGGCGCCGAGGATCAGCTCGTGGCCCGGCTCCAGGTGATAGGTGTAGTCCTCCATGAAGGAGGTACCGCCCGGCAGCCCGGCGGACATGACCTTCAGGGTGCGCAGCAGCACGGCGGTCTTCCAGTCGCCCTCGCCGCCGAAGCCGTAGCCATCGTTCATCAGCCGCTGCACGGCCAGGCCAGGCAGCTGGCGCAGGCCGCCGAGGTCCTCGAAGTTGGTGGTGAAGGCCCGGAATCCGCCCGCGGTAAGGAAATCACGCAGCCCTAGCTCGATCCGTGCCGCGTAGCGCAGCGACTCGTGCCGTTCCCCGCCTGCCCGCCGCAGTTCCGCGTCGACCTGGTAGCTGTCCTCGTACTCGGCGGCGACGCCGGTTACCCGCTCGTCCGCTACCGAGTCGACCACGGCCACCAGGTCGTTGACGCCGTAGGTGTTAACCGAGGCGCCGAACTGCAGCTGGGCGGCTACCTTGTCGCCTTCGGTGACGGCGACCTCCCGCATGTTGTCGCCGAACCTGGCCAGCTTCAGGGTGCGCAGTTCGGCCCGGCCGAGCGCGGCGCGTGCCCAGGCGCCGATCCTGGTGGTGACGCCCGGATCGCTGACGTGCCCGGCCACCGTGGTCCGGGCGACGCCGAGACGGGTCTGGAGGTAGCCGAACTCACGGTCGCCGTGCGCGGCCTGGTTCAGGTTCATGAAGTCCATGTCGATGGTCGCCCACGGCAGCGCCACGTTCGCCTGCGTATGCAGGTGCAGCAGCGGTTTGGCCAGGGCGCCCAGTCCCGCGATCCACATCTTCGCGGGGGAGAAGGTATGCATCCAGGCGATCACGCCGGCGCAGTCATCGTCGCCGGTGGCGTCCAGGCAGGCCCGCCGGATCGCCTCGGCGCCGGTCAGCACCGGCTTCCACACCACCTGCGCGGGAACATGCCCGCTGGCCTGCACTGCCTGCGCGATGTACCGTGACTGCTCGGCGACCTGCCTCAGCGTCTGCTCGCCGTACATGCCCTGGCTCCCGGTCAGGAACCAGACCTCAGGGCGCTTAGGGATCGTCACGACGTGTGGCTCCTCGGATGGGTGGTTGGTGTGCGGCTGGCTAATTGTTAGCGCTAACAGTTGATCTCGTCAAGGCCTTGACCCTTGTCGCCTGGCGAGGCGAGGCCCGCTCCATGTAGCACATCGGCTCCGATGTAGGGTGGTTAAATCGTAATCACATTCTATAAGTGAATCGTAGAACCATCAGTTGTTAGCGCTAAAGGCTGTATTACAGAAGTGACGAGCTGGGATTACAGTGATGCTTAGCCTGGCCTGAGCCCTGGATAAGCGAGGAAGCACGTGGTGAAGCTCGTTCGCGACCCGGCGATGACAGACGTCGCCAGGCTGGCCGGCGTCTCGCACCAGACCGTATCGCGGGTACTGAACGATCACCCGAACGTCCGGGCGCAGACCCGCCTGCGGGTGCAGGCGGCCATCGCCGAGCTTGGGTACCGCCCCAATCGGGCGGCTCGCGCCCTAGCCACAGGAACGTCCCAGGTGATCGGCCTTATCTCTCGTTCCTCGACACTGTATGGCCCGGCGGCGACCGTCGCCGCGCTGGCGGAGGCGGCGCTGCGGCACGGGTTTGCGGTGAACGTCGAGAGCGTCCGCACGCTAGGCCGCCGGCCCGTGGCCGACGCCATAGGCCGCCTGCTTGACCAGCGGGTGGCGGGCCTGGTGGCCATCGTCCCCGTCGAGTCCGCCAGCGGCGCGCTGGATGACCTGCCCGCCGACATCCCGCTGGTCAGCGTGGACGGTGACCCGAGCTCGCCGACCGGGCTGGTGACCGTGGACCAGGCGGCCGGGGCGTATGCTGCCACCGCTCACCTGCTGGCGGCGGGGCACCGCACGGTGTGGCACGTGTCGGGGCCAGATGACTGGTTCGACAGCCAGGGCCGCGTCGCCGGCTGGCAGCGCGCGCTGCGCGATGCAGGCGCGGAGATCCCGCCGGTCATGCCCGCCGACTGGTCGGCCGCCGCGGGATACCGCACCGGTCAGATCCTCGCCCGGATGACCGGCGTGACCGCGGTGTTCGCAGCGAACGACCACCTTGCCCTCGGCATCCTGCGTGCCCTGCACGAAGCAGGCCGGCGCGTGCCCGACGACATCAGCCTGGTCGGCTTCGACGATGTGCCCGAGGCGGCGTACTACATCCCGCCGCTGACCACGGTCCGCCCCGACTTCTACGCGGTCGCCACCGCCTGCCTTGACCTGCTGCTGGCCCAGATCCGCAGCGGCGAGCGCCTAGCCGACTGCAGGACCCTCACCCCAGCCCTGATCACCCGCGACAGCGTAGCCCCCCCGCCCTCCTAGCTATCGCCCCAACCACAGCCTTACCGCGGAATTTTGACATAAATTCGATGATCGATGCAAGAATAGGAGTAATTTCAGACTCTTTTTCCTCCGCGAGACATCAATATTCCGCCGCGTTGATCAACGCGGTCAACGGCGATCATGCTTGACTGTGCTATCCACCGGCTCAGCATCTGGAGGAATCCCCGGACTTCTTCGCCGGTGTATCCGCACGCTGCCTGCGTGTGCTCGACCAGCCGCGCGTAAATAAGCTGTCAAGCCCGATAGAGCCGGCCACAATACAGAGCATGGGACACCTGGAAGTCGCGCACCTGGAGTATTACCTGCCGGACGGCAGGCCGCTCATCGGCGACGCCTCGTTCCGGGTGGGCGAGGGCTCGGTCACCGCGCTGGTAGGCCCGAACGGCGCCGGCAAGTCGACCCTGCTCCGGCTCATTGACGGCGAGCTCCAGCCGCACTCGGGCACCGCCACGGTCAGCGGCGGCCTCGGCGTGATGCCGCAGTTCGTCGGCTCGGTCCGCGACGACCGGACCGTACGTGACCTGCTGGTCTCGGTCGCCCCACCGCGGATCCGCGAGGCCGCGAAGGCAGTCGACCAGGCCGAGCACGCGATCATGACTGTGGATGACGAGAGGGCACAGCTCGCCTACGCCCAGGCCCTGAGCGACTGGTCCGAGGCGGGCGGCTATGACGCCGAGACAGTCTGGGACATGTGCACGATGGCCGCGCTCGGCATCGAGTACGAGCGAGCCCAGTGGCGTGAGGTACGGACGCTGAGCGGCGGTGAGCAGAAGCGGCTGGTACTGGAGTCGCTGCTGCGCGGCACGGATCAGGTGCTGCTGCTCGACGAGCCCGACAACTACCTGGATGTGCCCGGTAAGCGGTGGCTGGAGGACCGCCTCGCCGAGACCAGGAAGACCGTCCTGTTCGTGTCGCACGACCGGGAGCTTCTGGCCAGGTCCGCCGAGCGGATCGTCAGCGTTGAGCCGAGCCCGGCGGGCAGTGACGTCTGGGTGCACGGAAGCGGTTTCGGCACCTACCACGAGGCGCGGGAGCAGCGGTTCGCCCGGTTCGAGGAGCTAGGCAGGCGCTGGGAAGAGAAGCACGCGCAGCTGAAGCAGCTGGTCCTCGATATGCAGCAGTACGCCAAGCGCAGCGACGCCATGGCCTCGCGCTATCAGGCGGCCAAGACCCGGCTGCGTATGTTCGAGGAGGCGGGACCGCCGCCAGAGCCGCCGCGCAAGCAGGACATCACGATGCGGCTGCGCGGTGGCCGGACCGGCGTGCGCGCCATCACCTGCAAGGCCCTTGAGCTGACCGGCCTCATGAAGCCCTTCGACCTCGAGGTGTTCTACGGCGAGCGGGTCGCGGTGCTGGGCTCCAACGGCTCGGGCAAGTCCCATTTCCTGCGGCTGCTCGCGGGCGAGCCGGTTGCGCACGCGGGGGAGTGGAAGCTGGGTGCCAGGGTGGTGCCCGGCTTCTTCGCGCAGACGCACGCTCACCCGGAACTGGCCGGCCAGACCCTGATCGAGATCCTGTGGGCCGAGCACGCCAGGGACCGCGGCGGTGCCATGAGCGTGCTGCGCCGCTACGAGCTGGAGCGCCAGGGCGAGCAGCGGTTCGAGAAGCTCTCCGGTGGCCAGCAGGCGCGATTCCAGATTCTGCTGCTGGAACTGCAGGGCAGCACCGCCCTGCTGCTTGACGAGCCGACCGACAACCTGGACCTGGAATCAGCCGAAGCCCTCCAGGAAGGTCTGGAGGCCTACGAAGGCACCGTGCTGGCGGTCACCCACGACCGCTGGTTCGCCCGATCCTTCGACCGCTACCTGACCTTCGGCTCCGATGGCATCGTCCGCGAGACCCCGGATTCAGTCTGGGACGAGCGCCGCGTCGACAGAGTGCGCTGAGCCGGCCCACTACCTGGCGCTTTTGGAATGGCACAGTCATGAAGGCGCTGCCGATGCGGGTGATAGCGGGCATCAGAAATTCCAGGTACGTGGCCACTGCTGCCCCAGGTCTGCGGACAGCTGGGCACACACGGTCGCCCGCGCCGGCATGAAGGGTTGGCCGGGGCTGCGTGCATTCCGGGATGTGTATCGCGCACCAGGGCAGGATCGCCCTGGTGCGCTGTGGTCAGGGATGGACCGGGCCGCTGGGGCCGTGGTCGAGGCGGATCGACTGCATGATCGCGAACGTGGTGGTCCTGGTGTAGACCTCGATGTCGGCACCGCCCAGGACGCCGGTGTATTTCGCGATGACGGGGGCGGCCGCGTGCTCGGTGACGGCGTCGAGGTGAGCCGCGACCGCGGCCCACACGTTCTCTCCGTAGTGCTTGAAGATCGGTCCCGGGTTGACCGAGGCCAGTGCCTCGCGTGAGCTGGCTTCGATGTCGGCGATGTACTGCTGGTGCATCGCGACGTCCTCGCGGGTTGCCACCCGGCCCAGGTGCCCGCTGATGAGGTGCGTCCA